>Ga0123342_1007307_pt1 | contig 14664 bp, 7 predicted proteins | sample Turbeawhitnodule_FD_89960 | JGI IMG/M metagenome (GOLD analysis project Ga0123342, IMG submission 89960) | Root nodule microbial communities of legume samples collected from Mexico - Turtle bean Mexico white nodule | ecosystem: Host-associated > Plants > Roots > Nodule | place: Mexico: Nepantla...
AGATTTGTATTAGGTGGGACTTGAAATTAAGCCAAGGTGGAGATTTGTTGATTTTGGCTTAATCCCAAGTCCCACATCGGTGGGTTCATTGTTTGGGAAGGAGGTTTGAGGGTTATAAATTAACATCTTCTCCTTCACTGTTAAATATCCCAATTTGTAATATCTTCTCCCATAATAATAAAAGCAGACTGCTTCAGCTGTGCTTGGAGATTAGGCTAAATTGGCCGAACTCCGTTAACAATTTTCTGGTGTGTTTTTTCTTTTTTATCTCTTTTATTATTCTGCTATGTTTATTCAATATTATTTGTCGGGTAGCTCTGTTAGTGTTTTGTTTTAGTGGGAAAATTACCCGTTTTTCCCAACATGGATTACATAACATAAATTGTATTTGAATTGTAGGTATGTTCTTCATCTTTTAAGTATGCATTTTGTTATCTGAAAAACCAATATTTTTTTGAAATCCAACATCATTACAACCTTGCAGAAGACCTTAAGATCTATTTTTCTGATGTGATTGTGATATGAAGAAAAAATGAAAGGCAGCTATGATTTGTTAAGTTTAGTGAAAATTGAGAGAAAACACTTACCTATGAGAATATGAGAAGAGATTCCTTACTAAAATTGTCATTTCATTGTTATAGTTGTTTATCCTGGAAATTGATTGCATTTATATGTTGCTACATTTGGAGTTGGAAGCATCATAGGTTTTTAATGTAATCTATTGTTCAGTGAATGAAGTTGTTTTGATAATTCAACCATGGTCTTGTTTTTCTAGATTTATTTCCTTTGCTTGAGGAAAAACAAGATTCTAGGTTGGGGAGTTGAAAAGTGTAATTATTTAGTGAAATTTCATGCAAAAAGGTAGACATTTATTGATTTTAATTGTTGATTAAGCTATGACTCAACCCTAATTTGAAATATTAGAATTCAATAATATATTTTGGAGTTATGAGATTAATAGAACTATTTAATCCCAATATTTTGTTACTTTTAGAAATTTAAGGAGAGATAAGGAAAAGAGATATATTATGAATATAGAAGTCACTTAGTCCAAACCCAATTAGGTTAAAAATAGGTGTAAGGCGGAGAGAAAAGGGACTGAAAGGAAGTCTTTGGATGCAGCCATCAAGGAAAAATTCTATGGATCTTCTTCTTTTGCTTTCCATCATCTTTTGATGCATGTAATGGCCACCATGAGTGACTAGTCTTCCTTTCTTTGGGACTGAATGTGATACAGCCCGACTCGACAAGCAGATGACCAAGGAAACAACAAACACTTCACAACTAGGTTAGTCATCTCAACATACAAGATCAGACCCTACCAGGCCTTAGAAAATGTTCAGTAGAAGAAGAACCAAACATGAACCAGAATATCAGTTGTTCTTTCTTCTAGTCTTTTCACAAGACAAGTTTATGTAAAATAAATTGGTTCACTTTAGGGGTGCCAAATAGAAGAATAAACTAGATTAGAGTGTACTTGGTATAATATTGGGCTTGTGCCAAACCCACAAAAAAACCTAGCTTTCAGAAACAATTTCCAAAACCGCCCCTTAACTTAGTTTCTAGAAGATGTAGGCTAGCTTGGGAGGCACTCCACTTTGACCTACGTTCTAGAAGGTTTCTCACAAATGACGCCCCTACCTCTCTATCTCGCTCTCCAAGTCACTGTCTCTTATATAAATGGCTCCTTGCCTCATGTATTTCACACATTGAATTTTGAAAGTAAAGAAACTTTGTCAAAGTGTTTAGTGAGATGAGTCTCCTATTATCCAAGGGTTTTATCTTGAGTGCTCTACATTTCAAGTGGCGGCTCTACACCACTCATCTTGGAGTATCCCATCCTTCAAGTGGTGTGACAACCGCTCTTCTTCATAAGCTTTCTTCATCTCTTCAGCTTTTTCCTTCCTTTTTCTTTGCACCACTTTTCTCCATTCCCTGTGTTATTGTGTTTTCTTTTTCTTATGTGCTTTTCATTTCTGCCCATCATCATCTAAAACACCATATAATTATGTTTTCTATTTGTCCTCTATAAGTGAACCTTCACATTTACTTAACCACTTCGTTAAGTTCGTGTCTAGTGGAAATCTTCTTTAGGTTTCTCACCATATTCTGCTAATTCAAAACTCATAAACAAAGTGTCAACATAAAATGTGCAATCTTAAAATCAACTCACATCAGAATATAATCTTTTCAAACTCATATGTATTGTGGTGATATTTATCTTTAATGTTCTATTCTTATTTGGTATTGGTATTTTCATTTTATGCTTAAATGTTGAATCTTTGGAATTGATTGCGAAGTATTTCTGATGATCTAACCCAAAAGAAAATACTTTATATATTATGATACTAGGAATACATTGTGATATAACAAATGTTTTATAAAAAAAATTCTCAATGATAAGAACATTTGTTAAATAGTTAAGGAATAAATTTTTAGGAGAAGATCTTAATAATTTCATATTTGAAGAACTAATGTGAATATCTCTTTGTTGCATCAATATCAAATTAGGTCATAATATTGTATGTGTTTATTTATCTAAAATAGAGACGAGTGAGAAGGATTAACTTCAATCTCAATCTTATCAATTGAATTCTTATAATCATTTACTCTATTTTTATTTAAATTAGAAGCAAATTTTATTCAAACAATGCTCATATACCTTGAATTAGACCTTTGTACATATTTCAATATTTAGTGAATGTTACCAATTAAGATTTTAATAGAATATTTTCTATTGGGTTCGATATCCGTCTTTTGGACAAATTATTACTACTGACCTGGTACACTTCCGAATTATGTCAACATAAGCCTCAACCTATACCTACGGTATCGTCTACTCATATTCAACAAAACCATTTTGCTATTGTTTAAGACCCAAAGCTATATCGCTCAGTTGTCGGTGCATTACAATACATTCTCAACACTCGTCATAAACTCTCATATGCAGTTAATAGGGTATGTTAGTTCATGCATGACCCTCAAAAAGAGCATCGGAAGGTTGCCAAACGAATTTTACACTATCTTGTTGGTACCACCAATCATGGTCTCCTTATACATTGCAGTACCAACACTTCCATTATTGACTTCAGAGATGTTGATTGGTCCTGTGACATTGATAATAGAATATCTACTACAAGGTATTGTGTTTTTTTCTTGGCAACAATATTACATCTTGGATATCTCATAAATAGAAGACGATTTCCAAGTGCATCACGAAGACTGAATATCGTAGCATTGTTGCACTCTTTGCTGAAATTATATGGGTTCACTCTCTTCTTTAAGAACTTCACATCAAAACTTCCATTCCTAAGCTTTACACAAAACACTTTGGCATAGATGTGCATTTTGTTCGAAATTACATTTAGCAAAATCGGGTTCAATTGATTCACTTACCAACAAAATATCAAATTGAAAATTTGTTAACTGAGCCCATCACTGGGTCTGCCTTTCATTTATTTTGGGATAAACTTATGGTTGCTCAATCCAACCATAAGTTGGGGATAATAGAAGTGTCAAATAGTTCCCGCTGTTGTATATATATCATGTCTTCGTTCTGCTTTAGTGTGAATATACATTTTCTTTTCTTCTACTAATGCATCTTTTTCATTCTCACTACAAGAAAATCATTAAATAGAAACTAATTTTAAAGATAAAAAATAATTAGTTACTTATATCTTATATATTGATTAAATTAGATACTAATACTAAAACACTTATTGATATCTAAATTAGTTTCTATTATTAATAAAAAAATTAAATTGGTATCTAGTTAGCTACAAGGTTTTAGCTACCAACTTTAGAATCTAAATTAATTGTTACCTAAATTCTTGTTAGCTAATTAGATATCAATTTAAAAATTATTTTATATACCAATAATTTTTTTATGTTCTAAAATAATATATAATTTAGTTAATATAATAACTAATTATTATTTTTCTTTAAAATTAATTTTTATTTAATAATTTGTTTTAATGTGTCTTTCTATATATTTATCTATCGGTTATTAGTGGAGGCTTTACTTTCCAAAAACTTGTGTGTAATTAAGGCCTCGAGACCTTAGTGAAATTATAAGATAAATATTATCCTGACTTAGTAAAGGTCTTTAGGGAAGTTTTGGTCACAAAGTTGAAAGGCAGTGAAATTATTATTGATGATTACATCTAGATTAACATTGTTGAATTCAAATTAGAGGGTCATTTTGTTCCTTCGAGTATAGAAGATTTCAATAAAAAAATTGTATACTTTAAGAAATCATCCTTTTGTTCAAGAAACAAATTTCTATGTATTTTAAAACTGGAAATATGAAGATGGAAGAAAGGCTTTTTCCCTTTGTCATTGCTTGAATTTTTTAGTTTTCTTTGTTTTAGTTTTAAAATATTATACTTACTGAAAACGTCAATAAATCATTTTTAAAATAATACATTTATTGTTATTTTTCATATTTGGCAGAGAACTTTAAACTTAAATTGAAGTTTTTGGGACAAATGAATTATTATTCAAGTCCACTTTATAACTTAAAAAAAGAAAAACAAGTGGAAGAAAAAATAAATAATTCCAAAACGGAAATATCATTAAGAAGTCGATAATATATTCAATCAATATATTTTATTAAACTTAACTTATTCAATCAATATATAGTGACTAGGTGTATTTGAAAATATAGAGTAATTAACTTGGAAAGAGTTAATGTTGAATAATTAAATTTAATTAAATAAGTGTAAGTTTAACAGTTGTTATAAATTATTATTTTAAAATTTTAAACTTTAAAAAATGTAAATGCTTTATTTAAAGTTTGAATTGTTAGCATTAAATAATTAAACTCAAATTTAAAATTATTATAAATTTTAAACATTTAAAAAAGGTATAAATGTTTCTAAAAAGTGAAAATGGAATGGGATCATATTACTAATTATAAATTTATTAATTTTCATTATTTAAAAATAAAAATGTATGCTTAAAAATTCAAAATTATAACAAATATATAAATGATTATTTGTATTTTTCTATTGTTATAACAATTTTTTCATAGTAATCGTATGAATTATAATAATTTAATAATTTTAGTGTTTCCAATTTTTTTTTAATTCACTTTTATAATAATTTAATATATTTTTATATCTATATTTTTTTAAATATATTTGATGAGCATAATTTTAATCACACTTTAAACCTTTAATTATATGTTGTTGAAGTGTAATCATGAATAAGTTCACTATTTCAATTGGAATTCATCTAATTTGGTTTATTTTGGTTTTAACTATTATTTCTACACGTATTTAGTCGTAGTAGGCGGTCTAATACTTCTCATAGTATACTATACGATCTAATAAAAGCATCTGCTATACGGTATAAACGAAATGTGTATAACTCTGAATAGGTTAACTATTATTTTTGTTAGTATTGTGTTTTAGTCGCAGTACATTGTCTAATACTTCTCAGAGTACACTATACAGTCTAATAAAAGCATCTTCTAGACGGTCTAAAGGAAGTGTCTACCACTGTAAATGGGCTAAATCACGCGAAAGTACAAGTTGTTTCCTTGAATCAAAATAGAAAATAAAATGAGTTAAAGAATTAGAGAATAAAAATCTACAATATCTCTAAAACAAAATTGAAACCAAATCTTTTGCAAATATACGAATAAACAGGATTCGCGATAAACTCAAAACAAAATATGAGAATTCTAAAAAGTTGAAAACTGAGAAGTTTGAAAAACAGAGCATTAGAGTTTCCTTAGTTTTCTTTAATTCCTTTGTTGTAATTCTTTTGTTTACCTTCGATAAACTCCTTTGGGTTGATTCTCTTGTAATTTCTCAATGAATTATGAGATTTTGTGCAATTAAAGTTTTGTTCTGCAAAATCTTATTTTGTTAAATGTCTGATCTTTTTCTGAGTTTAATTATTGTGTTTTGGGAATTATTTTTGAACCTATGTTGATAATTCAATCTTGTCTCTAATTAAACTCTTGTTTAGTTTTTTTAAGAATCTCTTGAGTACTTGATTCAAGTGGTAAAAGATTAAAAACCTTATGAGTAGACGCATGAAGACGATTAAGGTAATCAATAAATTAGTGGACATATGTTTCATTATTGAGATTCGGTTATTTTTGTTGTCACATGTTTGGTTAATTAATTTATGTTTAGATGATAAATGAATGATATATTTATCAACTGATGAAGAATTCATTGTTGGAAAAGCTTGAAAATCAACGTGCTTTCTTTACTGTTTTTTATCGTCTACTTTACTTTTCTTCACAATAATTTAAAACCCTCATTCTGACTTTATTATTATTGTTAATCTTAATGTTTACAGATAGGTTCTGAACATTGTTTGACTGATTTTACTATTAAGTTTTTTTGGAAGACAACTTGTGATCATTTGGCCTTGTGTATATCATCATTTGTTTAGTGTTAAACGATCTAGCACTACATTAAACGGTTTTCACTTAAATCATTTTAATTTAAAAGTTAAACAAAAAATCATCAATATTTAAAATTGATTTACATATTAACTTGAATTTTAATTATTTTTAAATAAAATAGACTCATAATTTATTGATATAATAAAATTTATTTAATTGTTAATTATTTAAATATAAAAAAAATACTAAATATTATTATTGAATTAATTTAAAATATATTAAACACTTAAATGGATGGAATATATTTTTTTTAAATAAAGATTGATATTTTCACAAAAGAAAATCATGAAATAGAAACCAATTTTAGAGACAAAAAATAATTAGTTGCTACAGTGACTAAATGAGAGACCATTTTAGGGACTAAATAAATTTTTGGTTTCTAAATTAGTTTCTATTATTGTTAAATGGTTTCTAAATTGATATCTAATTAGCAACTAAGATTTTTGCTACCAAATTTATACTATTTCACAATAATAGAAACTAATTTAGAAAACCAATTTTATTTTTTTTAGTTTCTAAAATGGTCTCTAATTTAGTTACTATTGCAACTAATTATTTTGATGATCTCTAAATATTGATTTCTATTTGATGATTTTGTTGTAGTGTTTATCCATTTATGAACTTAATTTGAATATGAGAACATTGTCGAGTATACATTTTAATTATATTTTATGTAGAAGGATTTTTTGTTTAGAAGTAAAGTAGATAATTACTTGCAAATATGTATATATATGATTATAATAACATTACATATTATTATTAAATTGAAAACTTAATATGAAAATCAGTTTCAAATATATTTAAATTAAAAATGTTAAAAACTTAATGGGATGAAGTTTTGTTTTTCTAGTGAACATCTTTAAAATAGTTTATCAATTTATAGTTCACGTGGATTTGTGGTAATTAATGTAACGTGTCATTAATTAATATATATATATATATAGAGAGAGGGTATAATGGTATATTATTATATATAATAAATTATAAGATAATCTTTCTATCTTAAAATATTTGTAGTAGTATGCTGATAAATAATTTATCTCAATTTTTTTTTATGTTAGGATGATTATTTATATTTTTTTTATAGAAAGTCTTGCAATAAGGATTTTTTTTAACCTTTTACTGTTAGAAGTCTTATTTATATAATTACATCATGAAACATTAAATATATATTTTACTTAATAAGTTTTGTATTTAATATTTCAACCCTCACAATATCATTTTCAATATAAAGGACAATATACACATAAGGGTAACATATCTATAAAGGTCACACCATGAAGAACAACATATGACATAAATTAGGAACGAAAATGGAATGCGGTGCAAATTTCACTTTTTCATCATCATCCTTTCCTCCACCTCATTATTATTTTAAATATTAATTAAATAATTTTTATGAAAAAATCACAACAGATGAAGAATAATGATATACATTATTAAGGATAATGTCAAATACATTTTCTTTTCTCTAATGTTATATATAAAGAAATAAATTATAATTGCATAAATCTCAAATAAGAGTATCAAATAATAATTGGATAAAGGTAAAATTATATAAACGAGTAAAAATGATGAAATGCGTACCCTAAAAATAGGTTATGAAACTAAGAACAAAAGAAAAATCAGTATAAGTTTTTTCAAGTTACCTAATAAGCTAAAGATATTTTAGTAATTTAAAATAACGACATGTATAAGAACGGGGATGAGATGGATATAGGGATGGGGCATATATGTATATACTCATTTTCGTTCTCATATCCAATTAAAAAAATCAGGTATTACTCATACTCGTACTTAGTCAATATGGAGATTTCCTGTCAAGATCGAGACGAATTCAGAAAATACTCAAATACTCGTGGAAATAGGTTTATTTTTCATTCCTAATACATTTTTTCCATACAACATACAACAAAATGTATATCTTACAAATGAATTCATCTTATTATCATCAATAAGCATACCATATCACAACACATCAATCACATATATAAATATATATCATCACATGTTCATCATCATCATAGTTTGATAATCTTGAGTAAGTTTATCTTATTTGAGTGGTCTTACTCTAAATTGAGGAAGACTTTTCCACTTGAGTGGCCTCCTACAGCTTAAGTGATACATTAATTTCTCCTCTCTTTCTCTCTATGGGTAATTCGGCCAAGTGTATTTAATCAAGATAAACATGACTTATTTTCTATTTCATTTATCTTTTTTTGTCTTGCTAAAAGATTGTAGAGAGAAAAGTCATGGAATCCAATAACCAGGCCAAGATGGATTGATCCTGGCAATCATAGAAAATATATTTTGGATTAACAAAAGGAGAAGAATCATCATCAGCAGAGAAGAGGCTCGGTGGGATACATGAGCCATCCAAGAAGTGAAGAAAACCAAGACTGCTGAGTGCGGCAGTAACTTGTTGCCTCCAAACCAAAAAATTGTTTGGATCAAACTTCAAGGGTATGGGTGTATGAAAAATGTGAGGAAGAAGAGTCTCGGGTTTGGAAGAAAAAATTTCAGACTTATTTGCAGTGGTTGGTGATGAAGCCATAGTTTGCTTTGGATACCATAAAAGGTTGTAGAGAGAAAGAAAGAAATGTATTATTCAATCTCTGAGAGTTACAAAGAACAAAAAAGAGTAGGTATTTATAATACCCAGTTCTGCATAAGATGCACATAAAACAGTTATAACATTTATAACTAACACTTGCTTTTCCTATAAATATGTCTTTCCTTTTTTTTTTATCTTGTTTCGTGACCAAAGAAGGGAATAGCAAAGGTTTTCCATTTCAAGAGTTAGATTAATAAGTTTTCTTAGTTCTAATTTTGCTTTTGCTTCTTTGTTGTTGTTTCCTACTACTACATCTTCCCTTTATTAATTCAAATTATCTATCTCTTAGATTATTCCTTACACCTCAATTTCCATAGGAAGAATAATATTTTGAGCTTTCTTTTACACTCTTGAACAACAACAAGACTCCTTGAAAGAAATGAGAGCCATCTCTCATAATCTAAATCCTAAATTGGTTAATTTTTCAAAACTTTGTATTGTTGCCCTATTTTTATATATTCTATACGTGTACAATTTTGTAATTTTGAGCCAAGAAATGGATTCATTAGGCATGAAAACCTACATCTATGTTAAAAAAATCATTCAAATTGAACTTATACAGAAAAGGTTAAAAAAGCACGCTTTTATTAAAAATTTCTCTACTGGATTAATGTTTTATAACATTGTGTTGTTTTTAATTTTTTGTATTATTTTTCTATAATTATTGTATTTAATTATTTTGATTCATGGTCACACTACAAAAAAATCATGAAATAGAAACCAATTTTAGAGACAAAAAATAATTAGTTGCTATAGTGACTAAATTAGAGACCATTTTAGGGACTAAATAAATTTGTGGTTTCTAAATTAGTTTCTATTATTGTTAAATGATTTCTAAATTGATATCTAATTAGCAACCAAGGTTTTTGCTACCAAATTTAGAATCTAAATAATTGGTAATTAAAACCTTGGTAGCTAATTAGATACCAATTTAGAAACTATTTAACCATAATAGAAACTAATTTAAAAATCATTTTTTTTAGTTTCTAAAATGATCTCTATTTTAGTTACTATTGTAACTAATTATTTTGGTCTCTACAAATTGGTTTCTATTTGATAATTTTCTTGTAGTGTCAAAAGGATGTAAACTCTAGGAAAGGTGACTTAAATTATAGTTAGTAAATATAAAAAAAAAAAAATAGTAGTTTGTAAATATATGAATTGAGTTTTAATTGAATTGAAAAGAATATATTAGATTGTGTATATTTTTTGTATTGTTTATTTGGCTGTTTTTAATTTTTGGGATATTGGTAATACTGTTGTTATGCTACTGAAATGGAATTTTAATTGTTTAAAAGAATAATACTGTGAATGTGATTGCTTGTCATGATGTGTGGTAACCAGGATTGTGACGATACAAAAGTAAAGGAACAATTTGTTTTTTTTTGAAAAGTTTAATATGTGAGCTACTAGAGGTAGTAAAATCTTCCTATGTATGAACTTTCTGCCATCAATAATGTATTATTTATGGAATGTGAATAGTTATAGAGAGATCTATTGTGGTATAAAGTATAGAGACAATTTTGGTAATTTAGAGAAAAAGTAGGATGATGAAAGTTTTTCTCCAAACATTGTACACAATTGGTTGAAAGAGAATAGAATCACATTACCTAAATTATTTAGTTTTTTTTAATATATTTCATCCTTTTTCAATTTATAATTGTTTATTAATTGGTATAAAATTTTATAAACTTAGAAGTGAGTATTATCTAGATTTTGTGGAAATAAGAGTGTGACAAGTGCTTTTAAATGAATTGAAAAAATTATTTAAAAAAGTTGTTGTAATTGTAAATTTACTTATGATTATTTTAAGTTTACCCATCCTAGTCTATCTTAATATTGTTTCTTTCTAAATTATATTACAAACTTTATTTTAAACTTTTAAAATATTACAAAAAATAAATAATAGTAAATAATTTAAGGCATTACAATCTTCATCATCATCTTTCTTATATAAATATTCTTTTAGAAGTTTATATCTCGTCTCTCGTTTGAATGACTTTCTTTTCTTAATCTAGGAAGAATTTGATCACTTAAGTGATACAATTCTAAAGAATCTACCTGTTGGATGTGATTCTACTTGTTGGATCACCCGACAAATTTCAAAATTATTAATATCACATATTAAAGAATCTCATGCACCATTTTCACTACTTGAACAACCTTGAGTTGTTTGGACATAATTCATTCCAGAGGAAAGAAAATTACATTAACATCTCTCTCACTCAAACCTTAAACTATCATTTGAATGTCTCTATTAATAGTTAAATATATCAATCGATTCATATACTCATGACTTACTACTTGAATGTTGCTTGAGCTATAATCCATTACTTTACTTGAGTGACATTAGCTAAAAGAATATAGTTTCACCAGAAAATATATACTCAAAACCAATACAAAATGCTCCTTTATCCTTACATTTTACACTTATGATTGACCAATAATTATCGTATTAACATATACAATGTAATTATATTCTAGTTTATTATCAAAATATACTTTTGAACTTCTAATTTGATAAATTAAATTTTACATTCACCTTGCATTTCACTTTTATAATATATATAAATCAATACTCAATTAAAATAAATACTAAAATTAACTTCACTTACGTCCAGTAGCGTACCAGTGAACATAACTTTCTTACACAATTCCAATAAATCTTATTAAATCATACACCAACATCTTTTATTACCAAATTACCAAAAGAGAAGAAGAAAAAAAATAATTAAATCCTTAGTAGGGATTGAACTACTTAGTCAAATTAAGAATTTGATGAGTCAACTTGATCTTCACATTATTACTTTTTAAGGATTACACTCTATTATCAATAATAGCAATTTTACTTAGATGAGGGATTGCGGTCGGAAGCGCTCTTTGTTGTTTATGTGGGGTAAAAGAGGAAGAGACTAATAATCTATTTTTTTTTTATTGTAGAATAGTCTGGTTGGTGTCTGTTTTAAGTGGTTAGGCATTTTGTTGGTTACCCCTCATGATTCTTACTCTCATTTTTTGCAGTTCAGGATGTGTAATGTTTCTGAGTCAGTCAATTTAGGGATATGGAGTATTTGGATTGCGGTGGTTAGTGAGATTTAGAGTTACAGAAACAAGATTTTATTCAAATGTAGAGTGTTGGACTATTCTGGAATCTTTTCTTTAGCTCAATTGAAGGTTTGGTCTTGGATTACTTCTAAATTCCCCTCTGTTTGTTTCTCTTATTCTGATTGGTGTCTTGTTCCTCTGGATTGCCTTGTTTCGCTTTAGCTGATGTATGATAGTGGTTTTTTGCAGGGCTAGTTTTGAATTGTTGGTAGGGAGGTGTGTTGATAGTGGTTTTATTTGTGTTTGTAGAGTGTGTGATAGCAAATGATATTTGGAATAAATGCTATAGATGGTTAGGTGTTTTGTTTGTTCAGCATATGTAGTTAATGTCGCACTTTAAACAATTTCATCTTCTCCACCTTAATCTAAGACAAAATCTAGTTTGGAAAGGGTTGTGGATTGTCTCGTAATTGAGTATTTTGAACCATAAAAATAGGATTGTATTTAAATAAGGAAAAATTGATGTGGAGGAAGTGTTTCATATGGCCCAATTAAAGACAAAGACATGAGATTGGTTGAAATCGAAATTGTCAAAATTTATTTTTTCTTTTTTCTGATTGGATTATGAACCTACATGTATGTTTGAAATTTGTTAATTGATAATATGAAAATTGCATCCACTTGCTTGGCTTAATCATGTATATTCTTTTGGCACTTCTCAAAATTTGTTATGTTGCTGCTGATCTTGGTATGTGTTTATGGGCTGAAAAGGCATATGAGATCTTGTGTTGGAAGTGGCATGGAATTTATGTTGTTTCATTTGCTATATGTTTTGTTGAGTATGATGTTGATTTTTGGGTTCTTATTTTTTTTATGTGTTACTGGTTTGTGCTAAAAGGAGATGAAAGGTATTTGTTTAGAATTTTGTTTTTTATATTTCTAAAATTAAAAAATATATTTATTATTCAACACTTGATAACACTACTTAATGCATCTTTGGAGTAAAATTACCTTAAAGAAACTAGCTTTTTTGGTAAAAGCAATAGAAGTGTTACTTCTCCTTTAATGATATAATATCAACAAATAAGTATATGTAAAAAAAAAAAGGATTTGTTACTTATTTACCTTATAATAAAAGATAAGTACAAAAGGAATAACTTTAAATTTTGGAAAAAGAAAGTAAAAGAAATTTATTTTGTAAAACTAAAACCAAAATTCATTCATACATAAGAACTGAAAAATGGTGTTTTTCAAAGTTAAAATATAAAGAGAAAAATATATAAAAGTGACTATGTATACTAGTTTCTTTATAAGGAATTCCACGAAAATAAAATAAAAGAGAAAAATATAAAATTAAATTCCCTTCATTGTACGGTTCAACGCTAATTATTATAAAAATTCATGAGAATATTGAAATGAATTACACTAATTAAGCAGTGCTATGTCACTAATAGCTCCTTGATTTATCAGTCAATAACTAGACTTGGCATAAAGCTAAAAGTGATTTTTTTTTTATCAGTAAAGAATTAATTGAATTAAAAGGATCACTTCAAGGGTGACCCAACCCGTAACCAAGAATGGTTTTGTTCTCAAATCAGATTCACATGCAATATTTTATATAGGTTAAATATAGGACGAATTTAATTTTCATCACTAATTCAAAGTTTAGACATATGTATTTTGTAGTAAAAAAATTTATTGAAATAAGCTTTTATTACTGTTTTTTTAAGTAATAAATGAATTTTTAATGTTCACTTTATTAAAATATCTTAACATCTACTTCAGTAATGAGTTAATTTGAAATATTTTAACATCTTATAATTCACATTGAAAATTTGTTTGTCACATAAAAAAAAACTGACAAAGATTCATCCGAATAGTTTCCTTAATACAAATACTCAGGCGTTCTAAAATTTGGACTAGGGACAAAAATCACTTCTGCATGAGTAGTACATAAAGGAAAAAACATATTTAACCATATATTTATTAACATTAATATGTAATTAAGGTTATTTTATACATATTCTTTGCTGGCACTTGGTCTTGTCAACCATCTAATTGGTGACCCATTTTCTTTAAGTAAGGGTAATGTTATATTTTGTTGAACATACTGAAACAAAAACATGGATACTGTTGGAGGAGGAAAGAACAAGAAGAAAGCAGATGGAGAAAAAGAAAAAGTTGCATCCAAGGAGGAAGAAGAAGAAGCCTTAAGAAAGGATGTAGAAGACCTTAAGTCATGGGTATGTACATGTCTTTTGTGTTTCTTCACCATATAACTTTGCCTTAAATTCTCAAAAGAAATGGGTATGTGTATATATCTTTTTTGTTTCTTCACCCTATAGCTTTGCCCTAAATTCTCAATTTGTTTCTTCACCATATAACTTTGCCTTAAATTCTCAAAAGAAATGGGTATGTGTATATATCTTTTTTGTTTTTTCACCATTTAACTTTGCCCTAAATTCTCAAAATAGTTGTCAACACTTTTGATATTTGTTCATACTAAATGTTTTGATTGTTTCATAGATTGATATGATAGAGAACATGAACGACGAGGAGATAAAGGGGTATCTAGAAAATA
>Ga0123342_1007308_pt1 | contig 14664 bp, 1 predicted proteins | sample Turbeawhitnodule_FD_89960 | JGI IMG/M metagenome (GOLD analysis project Ga0123342, IMG submission 89960) | Root nodule microbial communities of legume samples collected from Mexico - Turtle bean Mexico white nodule | ecosystem: Host-associated > Plants > Roots > Nodule | place: Mexico: Nepantla...
AATTACTGGAAGCTATAAGATAGGAATACTAACAGGCCTGTAAAATGACCATTAATGCAATATAACGGTAAAATAGTTTAAGGATAATAAAATCAGAATTAATAATAATAAAATCTGAATAACTAACCATCATGTCTAGACTTTTAAATTTTCACTTAAAAGAAAAAACTAGAAATGATAACACAACAATAAAAGCAACCACTTTAACACTTAAAATTAAACTGTAATATACTTTACAATCCAAAAAAATATAAGATGTTGCACATATGAAGTCTTATATTTATGTTTTGGATGTGTAAAATAAAAGCTACTCAAATTAATTTTAGTTTAAATGTGGATAACTGATTCACATTTTACTTAATCCAACCGTCAAACCAAACATGCATATACTCAACATTTGTTAGCTTCGTCCACCATTCCTAAACTTTTAGTACTTTGAATAACTACATTTGCCCATACTTCTTGGCAAAAGGTAAAATAAAATGGAAGACATAGAATAACATAACATTCAAACAGTGGAGAAACACATGCAAATGTATATTCTATTTTGTACAGTCAACTAGATACTGTCTCACCCTAAAGGCTTAACTAAATCAAAAGCAACTTTAAAGTTGTTCCTTCTTGGTACAAATTTAAAGTTTAAGCCTTTTACAATTCTACTCATTTACACTTCAATAAAAACAAATTCTTGCTTTAATAATATTGTCCATCTTGTGCATGTTTTTCTTAATTAGGTACTTAGTTAAAAACTAGTTTTGCTTTTCTTAATTTCTGATAATCAACATAGTGGTATATTCGTAAACCATTTTTAAAACAATTACTATCATTAAAAGAATATCTTAAGTGCAATACACAACATACACGTTCTACGTTTAAAAATAAGGCGCATGATTTGCTTTCTACTTCTTTAATTTAAAGTTGAATAAAATAATTCAATAAAATTGATTTTAAATGGAACTAATTTTGCCTCACACCCTAATAAGCAGTTACGATAAATAATTTATATGAATGATAATATAAACAAATTTAAAAGCACGTGCATAGCTCGGGTCCCTTGAATATAAAACAAAGCAACCCTTTATTATAAAGTTTTGGTTAACTGGGCCAGGACCACGAAGAAACCTCTTGCAGCCGAAAACTTAGGGTCAATAGTTCACACATTTTAGACCAAATAATTGTATTTTTAGTAAAATTTTGTGGGCTGGACGGTGAAGAAGAAATGAAGTATTGTGGGCTTTATTGTTGCAGACAAACCCTTACCAGTTACATCACATTACCTAATGTATATAACAAAATCAATTTTGCTATGTGTAATGGAGCCACGTGCAAGCTAAAGAAAAGTATATATATAACATTTATCTAAATCTACTCCCATAATTACTTTTTCAAAATTTATTTTTTAATTAAGTTTCTATTGTTTAGCTTTTTTTTTATTAATCCAGTGATGTGGCTATCATATCATTTTACTTATTTGTCTCCATATATTTTGTGTTAATATTGAACGATGTAATTTATATAATAACAACTTGTTGGAATGATGTTGTAAAGTAAGTGAAAATAAAAATGTGTTGAGAGTACACAAATACAAAGAGGAAGGCAAAATGAAAATTTAAGTACAATGTTAAAAGACTATGGAAGAAACATGGAATTAAACTTGTGCATGAAGGTCCATAAGGACATCAAATAAAGAGGTTAAGAGATTTGGAATCACAAAACAACATAGTATTGTGAAGATAATGGTATCATAACTAAAATTGTCAATGGTATTGTCTTTATTGTAATGGGAATTATGTGTTTCACAATATCTCATGTATTTTGATTTTTGTTTTGTTTTTATTTTGATTCATCAAATCCGTTTTCATTTTCACTTTCTTTTCAATCTCACACCAAGTTATTTATTGTTATTTTGAACCAAAATAATAAAAGTCACATTTAACCACAAAACTATATTGTTTAATATTAACATAAAATATGAGAAGACAATTAAGTAAGATGAAAAGAGAAAATAACAAGTCACGTCATCCAACTAACAATAAAATTATACAATAAAAATTAAATTAAAAAATAAAAAACTTTAATAGAAACTCATTATTTAAAACTTAATTAACTCTTATATTTTTTTAATAATATTATTTTTTTAATTAAGAATGAAACTGTGACTACTAATACCATTTTATCTGTAAATAAACCAACCTATAAGGAAATGGAATTAGGTGAGTGTGAAATAGAACTAAACACTTTTTGTTTATTGTTATGACTAGTGTTATTATTGCTTAATAACTTCACTAAACTGTGCCTTAATGAGGCCAAGACTGGATCATTAAACCCATGCAGACTGTTGGATCTTGCCTTTCTCTTTCGTGGGATATTATTCTTTGCCACAATCATTACTATGTGAAAACTGAGAGAACCCACATGAAAAACCATAAATAATAGTTCTTTTTGTTGATTACACAATAATCATATACTAAATGTCTTTTCCCGGAAGTCCCAACATGTAATTAACACAACAAATACTAGTACTATAGTACTAAACTTGAAATGACAAATACCAATAGTGGTTGTTTTCTGAATTCTTTAAGCCTTTTGTTCCTTGGATTAGAATAAATTGGTATGCTCACCAAATAAACTAATTGACATACTTCCAAAGGGGGACTAATCTTCAGACAATACCACACTCTGTTGGGTATAATTGCATTAAGCAAGGTAACCCCTTGTTAATACCAAATAAAAAAAAAAAAACCCTTTATTTATTAGGTAAATTACAAATCTTGGATTTGATTGACGGTTTGAGATCACATGCTGTGTCTCAACATGCAACGTTTAAATTGTCATTTAGTTATATCATTTTCATGTGCATGAAATAGAAAAAGATGTTTAATTAAAATGCTTGCATTAGGGACATAATCTTAAGTAGGACCAAAATGTTGATGAATAGAAGCATAGGTCCCTAATTGTAGAGTATAGTCAAATGAATGGGTTGATTGATCCTCTGGTCACTCTACATATCTCTATGAACATGTAATACCAAAAGCAAAAAGCTTTTTTCTGTACATTTCCATTGTAAGAAAGCACCCATGAAGGGCACCTTGTTGAGAGTTGAGACCAGATACAATGTAAAAGAAACAAGAGAGAATGGGATCCCATGCCCTCTCCCACTTCATTAGAGGACAGCTCATGTGTGCTAATTGCTAAATTGCCTCAACCCTTGTCATTCAAGTTCATACTTACACCAAAAAGCATCAAACTTTGTCTTTCCTTCTTCTAACTATGCAAATTCTATGGTTTCATGTATAATATATGATGCTTAGAAATGGATGCTTTAATCAAAGTTTTATCTTCTTCAATCTTCTTCACTCAAAGTTATGGTAACTTGATGATTCTTCATCAATATATTGTCTATGCACGTTAATCCTTTTATGCTTGCATCAAAACTCATGATTTGGAAATTATTGTTTCTTTTCTTCATACTATGTATGCTACTAATGCAAACAACTTAGGCCATATTGAAGAATATAATCATTTATCTTAGATATCTTAACTATTATTATCTTGGCCTTCGCCTTAATCAACTTAATTGAAAGCATTCTCAAACCAAACTCAAAACTGTCGTAGTAACTATTTAGAAGTTAGAACATTGATCAATAGGCTATAAAGCCCATAGTAACACAAGATGGAAAGGGACTATAATTTATTGCTCTCTATGTTTCTCACAGAATGCATGCAATAACAAACTTAAAAGAGATTTATTTTAATATATTATTAGTGTAAAGATTTCCATCCAGCTATGAATAAAATAAAATAATTTTGAAAATACTATTATAAATTTAATAATTTAGTTATTCATGAATAAATAAGAATATAAAAAATATTTATTCCAGTTATAAATTAACTTGAAATATTGACACAAAGAAAAACATAATTGTTCTTTAGGCAAGACTAAATATGGTCCAAGAAAAGGCACACATTTCAATGGTTCAATTTTCCACACTCTGTACGGGTATGATTCCCCCTTCTCGGTGAATTCACAGGCATCTCTGACATTTTCCCATGCAAATAACAGTCTATTATTTGAGTATTAAAAAAAAAAACTGAAACTTTCTGTTTTTATTTTTGATCTTTTTAAATCCATAAACATTTTAATTAGAATACGATGATAAGTTTAAAAGTCACAAATAGAATAATTTTTTACTGACTGATCATGTAATTTTTTTTATGTAAATGGAGCACTGAAATTAAAGTAAAAAATATATATTTTCAAACAAATAACCTTTTGTTGGCGTTTATAAAATATTTCTGTGCAAATAAATGCCTTCCATATACCTTATATGGACCAAAGATTTCTTTCATAATAACACAAACTAATAAAAATCAAAGAAAGCAATTGACACTATCGAACGCGTCTTGTTTTATGAAAGAAAAAAAGAAGAAAAAGAAATAGATTATACTTAGACATGCTGTCATTTTCCACCTTCATGTATAATTCATAGAAAACTTTTATCAAATTCGACATCACAAATATTGCATCAATAATACATATATATGTGTAGAAATCCAGAAATGGGAGACCAAAAATTGTCTTATCCCATCAGGAATTTCTTCCCTAGCATATAGTCTTAATTTGGTCACTGTCAGAGATTGATATCTTCGTATAACAACACCTGACAAACGAATATGAATTTGTAAACCAAAAAAAAAAATGGGTCGGCTTGAAAATCTCTCAGCAGAAGCTCCACAAACGGATATCACTTTCTTCATACAGATCATCAAGCAACTGTGTTGAATCAATGTCAAAGAATGCCCCACTTAGCATTTGCTCAACATATTTTGGGGATTGTAACTCCTCCAAGCCATACCAAGATTCCATCATAGCCATTGAATCATTTGGTTGATCACAGTTAATAGTAGGGGGAGGAGGAATGTAGGCCCCAAATGGTGACAGAAGTGAGACATCATCATCAATTTGGTCTGAGGGAGATGATGACATTGAAGGGGAAGAGACCAATGAAGAGGAAGAGGTTGAAGCAAGAGGAGGAGAAGGTGGAGAAGATGGGGTGGTAGCAACAATAGCATTGTCCAAAAAATTGTTGGCAGCAGCTGCAGCCACTCTTTGGATTGATTTTGGGGACATGAGAGTGTCTTGAGGAATGTAGTGTGAGGAGCTTGAAGGGAAGTTGAGATTGGCTGAGGAGCCCTTAAGGCAAAGTAGTGCAGCATCATAGGCTCTTGCTGCTGCCTCAGCAGTTGAATAAGATCCCAACCATATTCTAGTTTTTTGGTTTGGTGCTCTAATCTCTGACACCCATGAGCCCCAGCTTCTCATTCTCACTCCCTTGTACTTCTTCTTGCTGTCACTTAATGGTGGTGATGATGAGGAAGATAGTGCTCTCAATGACTTTGATGATTCTGTGTGGATCTTGTTCTCAGGCTTAACCATTCTGATAGATGGCTCAAAGATGCTAGCTTTCTTCAGTGGAGTGAAAAAGTGTTTGAGTCAAGATTGGTTCTTTGGTGTGAAGATTTGTTGTGATGTGTGTGTGGGGTTTTGGTTTTCCTTCTTGGAAGTGGGGAAGTAAGGATGGTGTATTTATAGATTGAGACTTGGTTTTAAGGTACCAAAATTTCCATATTGAAGATGGGAGATTGGTGCCAGATGTATTTTAATTAAATGAGATTGAATACAGAGGACTTGGTTCTTAAAATGACCATTTAGTCCTCTATCTCTGTGAAGCTTCCTTCAGATACGTATTATTATTATTATTATTATTATAAAAGCTTGTCCAATAATGACGACCAAATAAAACAATTCAGCAAACCTTCATTCTAACGATAAAAAAAGAACATCCTAGTAAACTAACATGGAGAATAATCCAGGTTAATATTATTTATTACTAATATTATTATTGAATTTTATGGAATATTTTTATGGTAATAGAAGCAATGCGTGTTTTTGACAGCCAAGTTAATAGTAGGACCAAGACAATGGACAACTATGAGTGAACAGTTTTTGAAACATAAACAACCCAAGTTAATGGTTTAGACTCAACATTTACTGCACTGTACTTGCATGCCCCAATTCTCATTTTAGTACTTCATCTGCCACCACTCACATTCAATAATTTTCTTAACTCAAACTCATACAATCTTTTTCCCAATTCACAGGCACAAAAACCACACAAGTGAAACCGGTCTGTTTTCAAAACAAGTTGCCCAAGTCAAGCCTTAATTATTTTGATAAAAGTTGTATTTTAATTAATTAATTATTAAAATATTATACTTAAAATTTAATTAATTGAATTTATAAGTTAAAATTTAATTTATGCTCCTTTATTTTTTTATTTTATTCTTAATTCAATAGTCTGATTTTTTTTAAATTAAATTTAAAGAAATAAAATAATATTAATTGTTATATAGAATGGAAATTGAAATATTATGGTAATCAATTTATTAAATTATATTTTTTTAAGATCTTATTGGGAAAAACATTTCATTCAAGTTTTATTAAATATGTTTATTAAGAAGGTATTTTGACCTGTTTTTATTTTAGGTAGAATTTATTTCTTTGGTTGTAACTTGGTTTCGTATGTTATTTTTTTGAAAATATAATAATATATTTATAAATGTACTTATAATCTTATTTTTAAATATAATATATTTACAAATATAATATTATTTTTACAATCATATAATTACAAGTATAATTTAAATTTATTAATTTTTGTTTTAAAAAGAAAAAAAAATTAAATATAACGTATTACTTACTATATTTGTAATTTTATTTCTAAATACATTATATTAATATATAAAAAATTAATTTTTATTAAATATTTTTTAAAAGGAAAAAAATTAAGGTTACAATTCCATTGCCATGACATATTTCTAAATCGTGTCGATTTTCGTAAAAGAAATTAAATTATTGTGTTTGTATGATTGTTTTCCCCAATTGAGTGTTTTTCGGAAAAGGAAAATCGTAAATGGTAAGGATATATTTAATTAATACCCACACAATTTTATTCATTTTTTAATCAAATTAATAATTATACATTGCAAATGTTAAATCGCTTACATAGTAATCCAACAATAAAACACGGTTGACATGTGTTTTAAGACAATTATTAAAAAATCAATAATCTTTTATACATTATACTATTTCAATCTAAGAAAAATGTAAGTTTATTTTAAATTAGAATTAAATTTATTACCTTTTGAAGCAGTTTTTTTAAGATAATTTCATTCTACTAAATTAAAATAATATTTTATATTTTTTGTACGCGCCTTATTTTTTCTACATTAAATATAAATATTGCTGTAATTTATTTTGGAACAAACTAAAAGTTAAAGAATGACAGTTTATTGCAAAATAAAAACATCAATTAATTTAAAAGCCAAAATTAAACGTATAGTAATTTTAGTGCAAATAAAACAGTTTTGATTAAATAATGTTTTCTCTCTCTTTTGAATTAAATTTAAATCATGTTTTTTTTTCATTTTATAACGACTTTGGTTTAAGGTTTTCACATATTAATAAAAATAATAAATATACCGCTATTTAAATCACTTTTACTAAAAAAAAATTAATATTTTATTAGAAAATGACATCAATCAGTTTAAAGTTTTATAGACTACCCAAAACTGTGATAAATATGAGTGTATAGGTTTGTTCTAACTCCATAGTAATAAATAATGCTGATACATTCTCTTAACATACTTCAATACATTCTTTATTATTCGATAAAATTGATGTAATAGTCTCACTTCATAAGACTATTAAATACAGATAAACCCACAAAATGTACTACTGCATCAGAGTTTATTAGCAGTATTTATTTTCTATAATAAATAAAAATTGTATCACCATATGCATGATGGTATGTAGAGGTGTCAAAGTTTAAACTAATAAATATGATGTACTTACTTAGCACTACTAGTTTGAAAGAAGAAGATTCAATAGAGGAGCTACATTGAAGAGTCATAAATTAACTTTACATTGAAGAGTCATAAATTAACTTTAAATAAAGAGTTCTTTTCCAAAACCTTATAAATAAAATCTAGAAAGTAAAATAGATCTATAGGTATTGTATTTTGTGCTAGTATTAGCATTTATTTCCAGTCTTTGAATTTGGAGCAAAACTAATATAAGTTAATAAATCTAACGTGCAAGCTACACAATACCACACGATTAGGATATTTCTTCAACACCATAGGATTATTTTCTCTCATAAATAGGACACTCATATACATGATTTTCAGCTTTGAATATAATATTAAATTGCTGTTAAAATTAGTGCACAATTTATACTCATTGTTAGTTTTCTTTAGATTATTTCTTCTATTAGAAACTAGCCCAGAACATTTCCAAAAATTAGTCTAACTTCTCTTAAGTCTTGAAAATCAAGCTTCTCTTTGATCATCAACTTATATTTTATTGTCAATCCTACACAATTTCAACCATTAGAGTCGAGGAGGATTACATCAACGTCAAATGGTTATTATAAATTTGAGAGGAATTAAATTAAAAAAAAAATTAATGTGAATTAAATAAAATTTGGTTTACTTAATTTATAAATTAAATAAGTTTAAATCAATTGAAAATGGTTTGACTTGTAATCTATTAACAACTCTTTATTATTATTATTATTCATTTTTAATTATTTTTAATTATAATTATTTATTAATTTAATTATATAAGTTAATAATTTAATTTTTTTAAACTAGAATGTTGTTTAATAATATTTGAATAATTTAAATGTTTCCTATATTTATTTTTTTTAATTATAGATTGAAACTTTGATTTTCACCTATTATTTTTGTGATAATACTTAATGAAATAGGTGAACTTTAATTGTATGATTATAAATAGATAAGTTTAATCAATCTATTTTAATTGTATTAAATAAATATATAAAAAAAATTAAAAAATATACAAATTCACCTAATTGTACTAACCCATAATGAAAATTCATCTAATCTACTAAGCCATAATGAGTGGAATGAGATTATAAAAAGTATACTGATAAAAAAAAGAAGCAAGTTAGAGTGAAGTGAAAAATGAGTGTGAAGTGAAAACCCTTTTGCATTGCAATCAGGCACAGCTGTGGCTTCTCTGTATTCAGCACCAAAACCGCGTTCTGGGCCCTTGTTTCCTAAATAAAATGTGCCTTATTTTATGTGTCACACCAAACAAGGACTACTTTACAGTATTTGTATTTAATGTGCTTTGCAACGCATTTCAATGCATTCTTTCATATCGCCTGCGTTACTTGACTTTTGCACTCTTTCTTTGTCCCTCTTACTTCCATTTATTTCTTCTTCTTATTTTTTTTTTTTAATTTTAAGGTTTTCAATTGATTCTCTATATGGTACGGTGGAGGACCAATTAGTTTTGCCTTTTGCTCTTCCAAAAACTGCCACCACACATGCATGCATGGATGCCATATGTCCAACTTACCTTTACTTCATATGGCCATACTTCCATGGGTTGACACATGTTCATATCTGCTGTATAAATATATAACAGTGTACTTCAGTTTTACTATATATGGCCTCCGCATCATAAAAAATATTGTATTTTATCTAGTAAATTGAAAAATATATATGCTCACCCTATCATAAAAAAAAATGTATTTTATCCAGTAAATCGGAAGTATAAGATAAAACAAAAAGAATATGAAATCAATATAATAAATTATGATAGTCAAATATTTTAGCAACAAGAAAATTTATTTTAACGTGGGAGAATGTTTTGTGTGTTGCTTTTAAATTATGAAGAAATACTTATAAGTGTTTAAGAATTTGATTTTAAGTTATCTAACTTATATATTATGAATTTATTTTATATTTAATTAATGTTTCACGTTGATATTCATCAATTTATGTGTGAGATTAAATAATCATGGATAGTTTGATAGGATCAATAATAAGTTATATTATATATCAAATGAATATAAATTTTTATTATGATAGATTTTACATGATTATATATATATCATCTTAAGAAGTGAACTTTAAATTTAATTTAATCTTACAAAATCAGTTTATAAGATTATATTTACATCCACTATGAATTAACTTTATCTCTAATTGAATTAAAATATCTAACAAAATGTTGAAATAGTTATTTTTAATTTATATTATAAACTAAGATATATCAAGATATATCAGTTTATTATATAATTGTATAAAAAGAATTGAAAGTAAGTTGAAAGTAGGGTAGAAATAAATAAGATATTATATAAGTATATATGTATAAAGAGAAAGATTTTCAAATTATTATATCTTAAGTTTTTAACATGTATAATACAACATATTCTCCCTTCACTTCTAATTCATGCATTTCTAAGTGTTAGGTGCGTGTGTTAGATGTGTGGAAAGTTACAATGATAAAAAATAATAATTTTTTGATGACTAAAAATATACTCTTAGAATTGTGGATATTAGAAGTTGTTATAAAGAAAAGCAAATTGTAATATTTTATTATGTGGATGGATTGATGTTATTGAGAAAGAAGAAAAAAAGGTTCATTTTGTGGAGATATGTAGGAGGCTTTAGTAAGTTGGATTGTGGTCAAATTCACACGTTCATGGAGAAAAGAGAACACCTGTAAAGCCCTACCAAGAAAAAGGATGATGATGATGATACCACAGACAAATAGTCCACTGTCTACCAAACAGCAAATCAAGACATAATCAAGAAACCAAACAACTCCAATCCATTTTGGCTTTGACCAATAAAAAGACAATAAAGGTTGTGTTTAAAGTTATTTCTGTTATTTTGAGTTTGATTAGTAATGGGCAAAATTGAAATCTTCATCTTTTCATTTTTGTCATAATTTTTTATTCAATTTAATAATTTATTCTAACTTTTTTTTATTTTATTAGTTCTAAATGACTTTTTTTTTGCTATTATTTTATTTTGTTAGTAAAAGTTTGCTAAACCAATTTCTTGTTATCATAGTTTATTATTTTGTTTAGCCATCTTATTTTTTTTTTACCATAACTGTTCTTATAAATCCGTATTTAAAATGTGATTAAATAGTCGTCTTTTTATTTATTGGACATAAAATTATGAAACTATCGTTTCACAGTGAAAATAGTTGTAATCTTTAAACTTTTTTTCACAACTAAAGTTTATTTATTTCTTAATAATTTTACTCATACAAAAATGAATAAATAATTTTACATATTAAAAAATGTTCTTTTTGTCATTTTATTTTTTATTTTTTTTAATTCTTCAAATATAGTTGTTAAGTCTATTTTTGAGATTTTTTTAGTTCTTTTTAAATGAATCTAGTCTTTTGTGTTTTCATATTATTTTTCAATGTGATAACAAATGATGTTAACATACCTAAAAATATATATTCTTATTTATATAAATTTAATTTTTTTTAATTAAATATTATATTTTATATATAATAATATTACTAATTATTATTTGTTACATATATGTAGTATTCATTAAATTTAATAAATATAATATATTTTTAAAAGTATGAATTTTTATTTGAATATGTAATATTAAAAGTACATTACTAATTAAAACTAAATATTAAACAATATAGTTTGTGTGTGTATATATATAAACATATATATTAAAATATGAAAAAAAACTTTATGTTTTTTATTATCGATTAGAAATTTAGTTTATAAAATATATTTAATAAATTGGTAATAATAATAATATTAATAACCATGTAAATATCTATCCTCAATAATCATTTAACAAAATTATTTTTAATTTTTTTATTATTTCACTATGTATTTAAAAATATCCATTTTTAATTATTATCATTTTAAAAACCATTCTTATTATTTATTATAAAAATTCATAAATAATGCAAAAAATATGTAGATAAAATAAAGTTACCTACGTATCAACTAAAAAAATCTATAGATAAAATAGATAGTAGTTATTTATGAATTTTAAAAATCTGTATGTAATTAAATATAAATTTATTCATAATAATTAAATGCATATTTATCAATAGATAATTACATATAAATATTATCAAATATGTAGACAATTACTAGCATATAATCAAATTTGCTGTAATTATTATTCATAAACCATATTTTAATGTTAGCAAAATAAAATGTCTATTAACATATATGTTAAATAAGTAATATGAGATTATAATGGCTAAATTAGATACTAAAAATTTGCTTGAAAATAATCTAAATAATTAGACACCTTGGTTACAAATTTAGAATCTAAATAATTAGTAGCAAAAACCTTAGTTGCTAATTAGATACCAATTTAGAAACCATTTAACAATAATAGAAACTAATTTAGAAACCAGAATTTTTTTAGTCTCTAAAATGGTCTCTAATTTAGTCACTATATGAACTAATTATTTTTAGTTTCTAAAAACTGATTTCTATTTCATGATTTTCTTGTAGTGTTATTCTACTTCTTCCACTTAAAAATATTTGTTCCAACCATAATTCTACTTATAGTAAACACATATATTAGTCAAGTTATATTTTTAAAATATAATAAAAAAACATTAAAGTTACCATTGTAATAAGTTTTTCATTTCATCATTGGATTTTCGTTGAAACGAACAAAACCACACCATTGTGCAATCCCTAAGTATAATTACAAGTAGGTGCTAATGGGATCTACATTGAATGACAAACAAACTAGTTATATAATTAACAAAACAAGTTAAAAAACTAACCCTTCAATGCATGGAGTCAAGTATATATGTCTCTTTGAGTCACTTATCAAGTACGGTTGGATTGGAACTTCATGTTCCCGACTTTTTGGATGGATTGAGCCTCAACAAATCCATATATGTTTGATTTACCTTGCTCCACACTAAATTTGTCCATGTACCTAACAAAATGAATTATAAGTTAAATGTAATTATTATAATATCAAAAAAATAAATGAAAATATAAACTTATATGACCCATAGTTGTATCACTGAAATGTTTAACATTGAGAGAAGTCAAATGTGTCTAGTAGGGAAATGTACACAGGAATAACAAAAGTATCGAGTCCAAAACTTTGTTGTCTCACTATACCTAAAACAGTTTCCTCCTCCACCTTAGTAATATGGTCTGAAGCTTCGATCTGTGATCATCCTGAGTTCTGCTATCTTGTCATAATCATCAAAGGTTCTCCTTTATCCTACTTATCAGGGAAAAAAATTCTACACAAAGGAAAAAAGTTAGTTCAAAAACCAAATTGATAATTAGTAAAAATATAACTTTAGGCTTTGTAATAATTGTTTAATCCTCTAAAAAAATATTTTTATTAATATCTTTTAAAAAATATGCTTTCTATCACAAATTTGAAATCATTTGGATTTCAAAATAGGATTGGAAAGAAACCAAATTCTTTAATTTGGAGAATTGAGAGTTGATGAAAATGTAATTATAAACTTTCAATAACTATTGATTCTTCTACAAAATATTTATTTTTTATTATTTATCTTGTAAAATTTGTTTCACTATCTAAAGTTTGAAATAGTTTGGATTTTAAATAGGATCTATGTAACTGGTAATTATTCTTACCAGATTTTCGAGATGTTGAATCCAAGTAATTGATGAAGACCAACTTTCTCCTTGGATGATGGTCGAGCTTTATCACCAGTACCGAGTAGAAGTCTACCTGCAGGAGACTTTCTAGAGCTCAAGTCAATAAGAGTATAATAATCTCTGAGTAACAAGTGAATATCAAGTAATAAGTTAGTGAGAAATACTTCCTATAGTTGTATTTATAAGTTTGAGAGGACCATGACATGTACTAGTAACCACTTTTGTTACAAGTATTTGTGCCGAACTTTGCGGTCACGTTAGTGTGGTTATAAATGCTTTAAAGTGGTTACTAGGGAAATATATGGTCAACTAAAAGTGGTTAATATCCATGTTGGACTGAGTAGTACACAAGGCTCCCAAGCTCGGAATCCAAGTTTCAAAGAGATCCTGCTTGAGCAATTCTATATAAATAACCTAGGTTGATCTTTACAACCATCTACAAATCGATGGCTCGATATGTTTTTACTCGTGGTCGGTAGAGTTATCAGAGTTCAGAATTAAGTATGAATCGAGAGGGCCTATCAAGTTGCAGTGTTTAGTCGACTTTACCTCGGAGCTGCAAGACAACTTGGAGTCAGAAGCATCATAGATTTTATATGTTGATTAGGGATGGCAAAGCAAGTCAGCTCGCCCCACACTTGACCCGCCTTGTGTAATGAATGAGGGTTGGATTCCCTGCCCCGCCCCGCATAAGTGTCAGCCCGCATTCGTTTTTTTTTTAGAAATTCAGAGACAATGATTTTTACTTTTTGCTATTGAAAATTTGTCAAATTGAACCTATATTTACTACTATCAAACATCAATATTTTTTCTTCCATTTCAAACATAGTCAAACATGAATAATTCAATTAAGATAAAAAATAAAATATCAATATTCTTCAATTTTAAAAACAATAAAAATAGCTAATTCAAAAACATTAAACATAAACACTACTACAATAAACATAGTTGCATCATTGGAATGAATGAATATAAATGGAAAAGGAAAACTTATTTCTTTTAGTGCAACTTGCCTTGCCATTGCCAAGTCAACACAAACTTTTTTTTTTGCGGGCCAGCTTGCATGGCCTACCCTAGATCGGAAGATCGCCGTGAAGCGCAAGAGCGCAGATCTCGGTGGACG
>Ga0123342_1007309_pt1 | contig 14664 bp, 4 predicted proteins | sample Turbeawhitnodule_FD_89960 | JGI IMG/M metagenome (GOLD analysis project Ga0123342, IMG submission 89960) | Root nodule microbial communities of legume samples collected from Mexico - Turtle bean Mexico white nodule | ecosystem: Host-associated > Plants > Roots > Nodule | place: Mexico: Nepantla...
ATCTTAACAAACTCTTAAATTGCATTAAAAGATTGGTCAAAGCATTTAATGACTGGAGCGTAAGCAGTTAAATCATTTAAAGCTCAGTCAAAGATAAAACAGTTTTTCTGCTATGGTCCCAAAGCAAACAATCGGTTGTTTCCTCGAATCAATCGGTTGTTTTGGTTTTAATAGCTCAACCATTTGAAAAACAGTTTTCAATCTTTTCTCAAAACATCTAAGTATAAACAATCGGTTGTTTCGAAAAAACAATCGGTTGTTTTAACTTGTTTGAAAAACATTTTACTTTCACAAAGATTGAGAATGTCTATACTTTAGATTCGATCAAGGGGTGGATTACAATACTCAAACTACCCCAGAACTAAACTAAACCAGCACAGCAACAACAAGCACAGTCAAGGCTTCAACATCCTTCAAAGGGTTTGGATTCTTCAAAGCTTGAACACAACTTGGTTCAACATGGATTTGGATTTGAAAACCCTCATTGCCATTTTCAAAGAAAACCCAAGTTACACGATATTTGTAGCCTAGGTAAAGAAGAATGTTTCAGTGGGGGAATGCAAGACCTATCGTAGAAACCAATTTAAACATAATATTTTTACTTTTTCTTTTTCTTTTTTAAATTTTTTTTATTTTACATATGCATTAAATATGGTACTACTATACAATTTTTTTCTACCACCTAACATTGATAAGTTAGGTGTCCATCTTCTGCTTTCTCTTTTTTTTTAGGAGAAACAACATTATCCACCAAATCTTTAATAAATAAAACCAATTTACATAAAAAAGAGCTTTTTCTTGTAAGAATAAGAAACTGATAGTCAAGTATCTTTTTGTTACAATTTATTTTTTATTTACTTTTTTTATAAAAGTTTTCATGTTAGGTATCATTATGTAATTTTGCATCTCAGTTAGGCTGACACCTCAAGTAACAACAATCATCTGTCATCACATGAAAAAAGTATTCTTAAAAAAAAGAAAAAAAGAAAAAACAAAAAAAAATATGGAGGGACTAAACCTAAACTCATGTTAACAAAAACGATACATAAGTAGACTATACATATTCTTAAAGAATTTTAATAACAGACTAGATGAAAGCCTATTATATCAATGAAATGATTCTCTATGACTAAATCTTAAATTAGTCAACTTATCAACACACACATTTCCTTCACGAAAAATATAAATAACCCTAAACCTGATTTTCTCACATTAATTAAGACAAGTATTGTAATTGACGTTCATAAACTTTTTCTCTTAATGTATGTGACGTTCATATTATAATTCATTATACATGTTACGTGTTTTACAGAAAGATAATCTTCCGCATCTTTTAGAGCATTATCATCACATCAAAGTTGATAATTATGATTTACAAAAATATCCATACTAAAAAATAATATCATTTTAAGAGAATAAGAATTAAATATCATTTTAGTTATTAATCTTATTTAATTCAAATACTAAGTTTATCAACAAAATTACAAATTTTGTTTTTCTTTTATTATGGAGTTGTGATTTAATCTTTTCTCCTATATTTATAGGTTTTTTTTATCGGCAAAAAAAGAATAACTAATGGAAGTATTTTAGGGATAACTCAACCCTTATACAAAAAACTCAAAACCACACATAGATCCTCAAGAACAACAACCAACGCTTAACTAACCTGAATTTTAAATAACGGACCTCATGCAAACTAGTGGTTCAAGACACCAATCTGAATAAGAAACACAAGCTAGTCTAACCTTTGCAATTACCAACGACCAAACCTTCAGTTGAACCATCGTAAAGATTTCACTATGATCTATTGTTCCGTTCCTAAAAATCTTCTTGTTCCTTTGTTCCACAATTCTCCAACAACAACTATCCAAACGCACAACCATATGTTATTGGCAACTTCACTTTCCTTAGACAACCTGAACTGGGCAAAGTGCTTTGTAGGTTCAAAATGAGCGATTGATGCCACCCCCACCCATTCATATCATTTTGTCCACACCAGCCAAGCTACCCTACAGGTACAAAAAAATATGTGAGGTTGTTTTCTCTTCCTCCCCACACATACTACAAATGTTATTCTCCACTAATATTCCTCTCTTCACCAAGTTTGTTTCAGTTGCTATTTTGTCCTCAGCACCCGCCATGCAATTATATTTATAGGTAGTAGATACAATATATGGATTTAGATATTACTTTATATTTATATATATATATATATAAATATAAGTGAGTTCTTTTTTTCAATGTTAGATATGAAAAAGAAATATACTAATTTTTTATCTCTTTATTTATTTGTGTATGAAATGAGGATATGAAAAAATGTTTAAAAAATGACAAATATTTTAAATAAAAAATTCTCTCAATGATATATATATATATATATATATATATATATATATAAAATTAAAAGAATAATGATAAATTTTAAAATAATCTTGTCAATTAAAAAATGAAATATAAATTAAAGTATATATATAACTGAAGAGTGTGTGTGTTAGGACAGACCCAATACCATACATGTCCAAGAGACAACAAAAATAGCCTACATGGATGAAAGATTACATAATATAATAGGGGCAATGTAGTTAGTAAAAGTAAATGGACCTATGTCAGCCCAATCTCTTGTTAAGCTAAAACTCACATATATAAGTGAGATATTTTGGAAATAAGGGAAGAAGAGAAGTTTTATAGTAAACCCTAGTTTTAATGGCTAAGAGTAGCCTTAGTTTTAGTATAGAATAGGTGGCTCGTTTCTAACATTGATGCTTTCATTACTCTTATCATGCCTCCCAAAATCCAAACAAAAGACCTAAATAAAATACTAAACTCCATCCAAAAGTGTCTAACTGCTATTAAAGAAACCCTACACCTCTTGTCAAAAACCCACACCAACGTCGCAAACACCGGCACAATGCACCAGCGTTGCACCACTCAGTCCATACGCTAGAACAACCTTTGCGCACACCAGGTTGCACATCGCAACACCGCCGGTGCCCCAACCGCCTCGTCGCTTAGTGCCGCCAGCCTCTGCGCATTCTAGGTCACACACCTCAACGACACCTGCGCCCCAACCGCCATGTCACCCAATGCCGTCAGCCACCACGCACACTAGGTCACACGCCGCAACACCGCCCACGCCCCAACCGTCGTGCACACCACATCACACATCACAACACCACCTGCGCCCCAACCGACGCACCGCCCATTCCCGCCAGCCTCCGCACACATCAGGCTCCATTCTGCAACATCGCTATTGAAGTTTATATCTATTACACTACGAGCACCCTAATCGCGGACGCGTCGCCCAATTTCATTACCCACTTAAAGAAAACAGAGAGGTGGCACCCTCTCTCCTAAACCTAAGTCGCAAACGGCGCCGCACATAACCTATCCCACACTTAAACCTAACTTCTACCCGCCTTCCATATTTTAACCTACATACCAAACGACCTCTCACATAACTTCCCCACTTAAACCTAATAATTATCCACCGAACCCGAGCCCAATATTAACCATACAACCCACCTTGACATTACAACCCCGTTTTCCTCAAATGTCACCCCACCAACTAAACCTAACACTCCAACCACTCAACTCCAGCCCACTAACACACATGCAACTCAATTACCGGACACAACCCCCTTCCTCCACCAATTCCACCACGTCCATCATGCCCACAACCCAACAAGCTCCAAAGGTCCAATTGACTCCAAGACTCCACATTGAGCACAAAGTGTTTTTTTTGGGCGGATAATAATGTTAGGATAGGCCCAATATCATACATGCCCAAGAGACTACAAAAATAGCCTACATGGATGAAGGATTACATAATGTAATAGGGGCAGTGTAACTAGTTAAAGTAAATGGACCTATGTTAGCTCAAACTCTTGTAAACCTATAACTCACATATATAAGTGAGATATTTTGGAAATAAGGGAAGAAGAGAAGTTTTATAGTAAACCCTAGTTTTCATGGCTCAGAATATACCTTAGGCCTTAGTTTTAGTATCGTATAGGTAGCTAGTTTCTAACATTGGGGCTTTCATTACTCTTACCATGCCTAAAACCCAAACAAAAAACCTAAATAAAATACTAAACTAAATCCAAAAGAATCTAGTTGCTATTGATGGAACCCTACACCTCTCATCAAAAAGCCACACCAGCATTGCAAACACTGGCACAACGTCAGCAACGCAGCACCGCTCCATCCAGACCCCAAAACAACCTCTACGCACACCAGGTCGCACGATGCAACATAGCCCACGCCCCAACGACCTCGCCGCCCAATGCCGCCAACCTATGCGCATACCAGGTCACGCGCCGCTCACGCCCCAACCGTTGCGCTGCCCAGTGCTGCCAGCCTCCACGCACGCAAGGTAACACACCGCAACACCGCCCCCCATTGCCGCGAGCCTCTACACAAACCAGGCTCCATTCTGCAACACCGCTATCGGTGTCTAGATCCTTCAACTGCTAGCACCCTAGTCGTGGTCGCACCACCCACTTAAATATAAAACAGTAACAACGAAACCCTCCCTCCTAAACCTATGTCACAAACGGTACCGCACATAACCCATCCCACACTTAAACCTAACTTTTACCCACCAACCACATTTTAACCTACATACCAAACGACCCCTCACATAACTTCCCCACTTAAACCTAATAATTATCCACCCAACCAGAGCCCAATATTAACGATTCAACCCACCTCGACAATACACCCCCCTTTCCTCCAATGTTACCCTACCAACTAAACCTAAGACTCCAACAATTCCACTCCAGCCCACTAACGCACCTACAACCCAATTACTGGACACAACCCCTTTCTCCACCAATTTCATCACGCCCACGGTCCCACAAGCTCTAAAGGTCCAATTGACTCCAATACTCCACTTTGAGGACAAATTGTTTTTTGGGACATATAGTAATGTTAGGATAGGCTCAATACCATACATGCCCAAGAGACAACAAAAATAGCCTACATGGAGAAAGAATTACATAATGTAATAGAGGCAGTGTCACTAGTTAAAGTAAATGGACCTATGTCAGCCCAATCTCTTGTTAATCTAAAACTCACATATATAAGTGAGATATTTTGGAAATAAGGGAAGCAAAGTTTTATAGTAAACCCTAGTTTTAATGGCTCAGAATATACCTTAGGCCATAATTTTAGTATAATATAGGTAGCTAGTTTCTAACATTGGTGTTTTCATTACTCTTACCATGCCTCCCAAAACCCAAACAAAAAATCTTAATAAAATACTAAACTCCATCCAAAAGTATCTAGTTACTATTGAAGAAACCATACATCTCTCGTCAAAAACCTACACCGCATCGCAAACACCGGCATAACGCCACTATCGTCGCACCACTCGATCTAGATCCTATAACAACCTCCGCACACACCAGGTCACATGCTGCAACATCGCTCGTGCCCCAACTGCCTTGCCGCCCAGTTCCACCAACCTCTGCGCACATCAGGTCACACGTCGCTGCCCAGTGTGTTAGCCTCCATGCACACCACATCACACATCGCAACACCGCCCGTGCCCCCAACCGACGCGCCGCCCATTTTCGCAAGGGTCTGCACACTCCAAGCTCCATTCCACAACACCGCTGCCAGCATCTACATATGTTCAAAAAACATCCACTTGAAGGGATATTCATTTTATTGCAGTTTAGAATAGAAGATAATTCTTCCAATTCGGCATATTAGAGAACTTGAATTTTGCTAGAAACTAAAAATAGAAACGCACACTCTTGAATGGTAAAAAATTTAATTTATATTTCATTTTTTTATTTAATTGATAATATTATTTTAAAATTTATCATTATTGGGATCATTTTTTATTTTTGTCATTTTTTAAATATTTTTTCTTATCATCATTTTATACACAATTAAATAAAGAGAGAGAAAATTTGTATATTTCCTTTATCATTTTTTCATATCTACCAATGATAAAAGAACTCACTTTTTTCTTCTTCTTTGAACATGTTTAAAAAAAAACTTCTAATAGAGTACAAGTCATACATTACGAGAAAAACAACAGAAATTGGTACAATATAATGAAGTATTATTTTTTACCTATAATAATATAATAAAATATCTTATTTAATAATATGTATGTTTCATTCTTTAATTAATATTAATATTATAAACATGAGAACTATTACAGATTTGATTATGTTTTTTACAAATTAACCACACACTTTGTTTTATTTTATGTACTTTCAAGTCAGTCCTCTCCAAACTTACACTGCATTAATACAAAATTTATAAAAGATAGATTTGTTTTCCAGAACTAATTAAAAATTACTCAACCTCATATTTTATAAAACATGAATTAATAGATCCTTACCAACCTGGGAATTTTTTGTGGTTTCAAGGGAATGAAATGAATTTAGCACACATTTGTGAAAAAAAAAAAAACATGGAATATATAACATATATGAAATCCTATGCTGATCAAATATATACATATGAAATCCTATAATATATTTATATCATATCACATCCCATTTTAAAGATTACCAACTATGTTCTGCAAGCATTTCAATTGGAGTTGGAGTTTGCTATCAAACCCTATCTTATCAGTAAGCATAGCACAGCATGTCCACGCTCACAAGATCAGAATATATTACTTGGTTGCATGATCTTGTGTGGAATCCGCGTTCTTAACAGCACAAATGTCACTGTTACTATATTTAATTTCATTATTCTAGAATAATTAAAGTCATTTATTTATCCCTAAACTGCAATCTTCCTTCCCAAGTGGCTCACTAAATCAATTTCTTCTATGCGCATATACAAAACAAATTGACTGCTCTACGGGAAAGCTAATATACTTTTTCTTTTTCTCTCAACACACTTTACCACTGTCTCAACAATTCTAATCTTAGGTTTAAACCCTTCAATGCAAGTATATATTGATTCTAATGTAATGGCAAAAATCTACTTTTATGATCTAAACAAAACAAAGCAAAATATTTCAGTTAGAGCTACATTTTAAATTTGAAAAAGTTTATTTAAATATGTTAAGAATCCAATTGTTAATTTAAATATCATATTAAATAAAAATGAATAAAATAAATTTATAAATTCATTGTCTTAATATTTTTGGATTAAGTATAGACAAAAATAAAAGAAATCCTATGATAATTTAGAAGGAGCATGTGTTAAAGCATTGCAATTGCATGGTTGTGGATTAAGATATATGCTCTGGCGCAATCAAAGACAAATCATAATGCTCATGGGAATCATAGTCAGACAATCTTGTTAAAATCTCCGAATATTTCTCTTCTCATAATTATGGAATAAATAAATGTTATAAATTGCAAAAGTTCATCATGGATGAGTATTTTTGTGTGTATATAATATATACTCTTCGATATATTTTATTCCCCACGCGAAAAAAAGAGAGAAGCAAGAGAATTTTCCTTTTCGATTGTGCTTTTCGGATACTTCTCGAGAGGCTAAGCTATTTAATTCTCTTTGTCTCGTATCTTAAAAAGCAATAGCCAAGGCATGCCTCTTTCATTTTTTATTTATTTTTTTGATTTCAACATGGTTCTTGATTTCATCCTTTTCTTTTTCATCACAACAGAATGCAATATCTTATATATACGATTATATTATCTTTGTTATAAAAAAAATAGCAATATGTACAGCTGTGTACTTCAACTCTCAAAATCATAAGTTTGTGTCATTGCTTTTTTTCCAACTATAAAGTCAACATTCTTTCTTCTTTTTTCTGTTCGATATCTTTAGTCGTCTCTTTTTGCCGTATAAATGTCCATCTCTATTTAATTGTGTATACGTATGCTAGTTCTATTGGAATATATTATATAATCTTTCTTAAGTTTTATGAGCTTTTTAAAAATAAAATGAATAAATAATAATTATTTTGTCAAAACATAGAGATAAAAACTATTCTCTTATGACTTTTAACAGTAGAAAATCTAATTTAAAATAAACTTACTTAAAAATATAAGAGTTTTTATTTCTCCCTACCAGTTTGAAACTTATCTTATGTCAAAGTTAACCTTTTCTTTTATTTTTTATTTTTAATATATAACGATATATTAAAAAATAACTTTAAATCTAACTCAAATTTATAAAATTAAACCAAATATATATCATTAATCCGATGTGGCATTGTGTTATATAAGTACACGAGCATGCACGTTACGTACGGTGCATGAACGAAGAAGAAGAAATGGCCTTTGGCTTCTTCGTATAGCCATATGGAGAGTAAAGAACCTTAAATCCGTAGGGAGGAACCCTCCCCCACACACATATATAAAGAAATATATGTAATTTTGTTTGTTTTTGGATGAGGTTGCTATCGAAAGAAAACGTGGCGCCATGTTAGATTAGAGGAGCACAGAAGGGTATATGTAAAAGGGAAATACACGAAGACATTGCACCACACCAAGATTCCTTTAGTCACAACCAAGCATGTTGCATGCATGCATTATCTAGAAATTTCCCAGAATATTTTTCGTCCTTATGTACCACGTACAAGTTCAAAAAAAAGTTCTATATCCGATTGCTGCAAAAAGAATTTGTTTCATATTTTATTTATTTATTTCAACTTCCTTTCCCATACTGTATGGTCGTTGTAAATCTACGTCAGTGGCAGCAATAATTGTGATTCACAATCATCTCAAATCTTTGTTGTTCTAATATAACGATGCATGCATGCAAACCATTATTCAATTTTTTTAATGTAATATGAAAAAAGCTAATGCTTTCATATATATATATATATATATATATATATATATATGGTACACGTAGGAGCTTTTTGTTGTTTGTCCATCTTCCGTATAAGGATTAAAAAACATCCCTTAAATACTTATCTTTTATTTAATTAATTTTTCACTGACAAAAAATTATCTTATCTTATAGAGTATAAATATATCACGGAAGAGATTTAGTTGTTTGTCCATCATCTTCTCTATAAGGAAAGTATCTCTTAAATACTCATCTTTTATTTAATTAATTTTTCACTGATAAAAAAAATGTATTTTTTCTTATAGAACATAAATATACCACATAAGATTAAATCACAATTCCATAATAAAGAAAAACAAAATCTATGTATTTTTTTTTTATAAATTCAATATTTGAATTAAATAAGATTAGTTACCAAAATGATATTTAACTCTTATTCTCTTAAAATAATGTTATTTTTTAGTATGGATATTTTTGTAAACCATATAATTATCAACTTTTGATATGATAATTTTTTTTGTTGGCAATGATAATATTATAAAAAAATGTGAAAATTTGTCTTTGTGTAAAACACATAATATAACATCTATATAAATTCTCAATTGTGGTGGTAAAGGAGTTAGAGAAGTTATAGAGGGATTTTCTCTAGGACTAGAGTTCGGAAGGAAGGAAGAAAGCGTGAATTTTGTGGGAAAAAGTTTATAGATAAGGAGCACGAGAGCTTGGTATGATAGAGATTAAAAAGTTAAATGTAGCTCCATTAGGGAAGTGGATTTGGCGTCTGGACACGAGGAAAAAATGTTAGTGGAAAGAGGTGGTGGTCTCAAAGTACAGAGGTTGGATAAACCTAAGGTCTCAAAGGATTAATAGGTTGGATTCTTTGTGGTGGAAGGATTTGAAGGAGGTCTGGAGGTTTGAGGGTTTTAAAGGGAGTTTCGAAGATAGATTTTATTGGGAGATTGGGAGTGGAAGAGAGATAAGTTTGTGAGAGGATAAATGGACGGGAAATGAAGCCCTTAAAGATAAATTCCCGAGGCTTTTCTCTATCACTTCTTGCAGGGAAGCCAAGCTGAGACAAGGAGGGGAACGGAACAACAATCTCGAGTGGACCAGGAAGATAGGATGTAGAATGAGTCTGTTTGAATGAGAATAGCAACAGGAGCAAGAGTTGGTTTTGTTAATAGGGAGGAAGAATATCTTAACGAGCAAAAGGAGGATTTGTGGGCTTGGAAAGCAAACGATTCTACAGATTTTAATGTCCAATCTGCATACATAATCCTAAAAGGTGAAGGTCAGGAGGAAGGAGCTGCTATGTATGAGGGCTTCTGGAGGATTAAGGCACAACCATCGGCACATTTCACTACATGGAGGGTGTTCGAGGATAAAATAGCGTCCAAAATAAACTTGGTGAAAAGGGGGAAAGGAGTTGAAAGCAACATTTGTAATATGTGTGGGGAGGGCGAGAAAACAATGTCACATCTCTTCTGTACATGTAGGATTGCATGGCTAGTGTGGTCTAAGTGCTATTAGTGGGTGGGCCTAGCGTTGACGGTTCATCAAGAGCCAAAAAGGCATTTTGCTCATTTTAGGATGACTAAGGAGAGTGGAGTTGTTAATCAGGTATGGTTGTGTGGGTGGATAGAAATCATAGGAGAATTGTGGAAACAAATAAATAAGAAGATCTTTAAAAATGGACGCATAGATCACATTGAAATTTTCATGATGGTGCAGTTGAAGGTTTGGTCATGGGTAACATCGAAGGTACGTTTAGCTAGTTTCTCTTACTCTGATTGGTGCTTGAAACCTTTAGTTTGTATGAGATCCATTAAAAACAATAAAGGTTAGAGGTGAGAGTGGTAATATAGTTGGTTTTGTAGAAGAAAAGGGAGGTAAGGTTGGGAAGAGCAAGCTTGCTCATGGTCAGAGGTTCGTTTTAGGTTTTTGGCCATTTTGGTCTCTTGTATAAAGGTTGAGGTATACCTAAAATACCTCCGTTATTTATTCTTTTTCTGCCGATAAAAAAATGTATAATCAATTATAATATGAACGTCACATGGAGTAAGAGAAAGTATATGAAAATGAAATTTTATGAAAAAGATATGTGATTTTTAGTTTCTTATTCTTGCATAATAAGAAAATAATTAGATAGAAACAAATTTTAGAGATAAAAAATAATTAGTGATTATATTGATTAAATTATATACTATTTTAGAGACTAAAAAATTATTGTTATATAAAGTAGTTTTTATTATTAATAAAATTTATAAACTACTTTATGAATTAGTATCTAATTAGCTATAAACTTTTGAATCTAAATAATCGGAAGTTAATTAGATACTAATTTAGAAAATATTTATCAATAATAAAAACTACTTTAGATACTAATAATATTTTTAGTAAAATAATATCTAATTTAGTCAATATAATGATTAATTATTTTTTGTCTCTAAAATTGATTTATAATTAATGATTTTCTTGTAATGTTGATTGCAGAAAGGGCATACAAATTCTTGTATTGATATATGTATAATAGGTTATCCTTCATTTGTAACATGTTCCCTATCATTCTACAAATTAATAAGACAATGATTGATGGAATATTATCTTCTATAATAACCTATATATAAAAGGATCTATTTGTATTCTACCCTATTGGTACATGTATCCTTTTTCAGTGTACCAAAATGTATGCAAATTTAACTTTGTATGTCCGAAAATGTATCTACTTTCCATACTCAATCATCTTATGTTCATTCTTCTATCTTTACAAAAGAAATAATAGCTAGGACTTCATGTATCGGTTGTACCTCCCAATTAAATCATTCTCCAACAACTAAATTTCCACTCTTATTCCTCTAACCATCTTTCATCTCCCCAATTATATTTTCCTTTTGTTATGAATTACTAAACAACTTATTGACCTTTCCACCATGTAGTATACTTCTTCTTAAATATGTCATCCTCTGCCTTCATCGTATGTCACTATTTTTAACTTGTATTACTCTACACCATAGACTATCCATTTCAAGTAGCATTCTCCATCTTCATTTACCTAACATGGGTAAAGTAGAGTGTTTCAAATTTTTTTATTCCCAACTCATTCTTTTCTCCTCTCTGACAGATATATTATTTCGCAACATACAATTTTGTTATTTTCCAATCACCTTTATCATAGAAAAATTCTCTGAATCTGTTTAAATTTTTAGTTAGTCCTCTAGGTATTTAAAAAAAACGATAAGTGAAATATGGGTAAGAATGATAACACAAACTTAAGGTGTACTTCTTCCAAGCAAGGGTTGTTTAACCTTCCACAAATAAAATTTCTTCCACATTTTTCTAGCACTAGTAGCCAAGTGACCTCCTTTTTTAGGTTTATTCCAACTGGAATCTCCAATTATGAAGGAGAAGTTCATAGTTTAGATTCACAATTCAAAATAGTTGGTAGTCGTTGTATTATTAAGAGTTCCATTTCACTAAGACTAATTTGTATCTAAAAAAGTTGGCATTTACTTATGACGCCATCTTAAACCACCTTTTTTTTATCAGCAAAGAATAAATAAAATAAAATGAGACACTTCTGGGGTGTCCCAACCCTTATACAAAACCCCAAAAGCAAGTTTCCTAGCACCCTACCAACTAAGGATCCGACAAACATTACACTATATATCAAGATAAAATCCCAGACAAGATATAGAACCCCAACAAATACAGTTACATCACCCCACCAAAGAGGTCACACCCTCAATCAAGGACAAACATCCAACAACTAACCAAGGTCTTTGCCATCAAGGTGAAGTACCATACCTAAGTGTCAAACTCTACAAACCAATACAAGACACAACATCCAACAACTAAGCCATAACTTTGTAGCAGGCTGAAATGTACCAAATACCTAAGTGCTAACAACAACAAACCAATCCTACGAGGAGGATACATAAGCCAGAGATACCCTGCAAAAAGAACATAACAGCTTCCCAAACTGGCCACAACAGTAATAAAAAAACGCCACATATCCATTTGCCACAGCTTAAACACCATAAAGATTCCAACACCAAACCGATAAGCATACATCAAAAACTCTTCCTTTACCGCAGTTCAGAACAAAATCAACAGACACAAGACAGCCTGCACAAATAGAAATGACCAAGACAACCTGCACAAAATCACAATACCTTCCAAACCTCAAACCAACCTTGCCAGATAGGAGTAACCGATGAAACCTGCACAAACCACACCACAACTACCAAGACTGGGAAAAATCGTTAGTTAAATAATGCAAATAATCAGTCTTTCAAATACCTCATACAACAAAGAGGTTCCAAACACCAGTCTGAGTAAGAGAAAGAAAGCAACCAATTTTTCTTTTACTGTGACCCAAGACCAAGCCTTCCTTTGTACCACAGTAAAAACCTCCACTAGATCCACCCGCCCATTTTCAAACACAACCCTATTCCTATGATTCCAGATTTCACTCACAATACCTACCCAAATACCCCCCAGCACCTGGTAAATGCATGGTTCAAGCCTAAAGGTTTGAACATTCTAAAATGCATTTGTGCATCACGATGTAGCATCGAAGGGAACCCCAACCACTCGAGACACATACCCCAAATTCTCCAAGAGATCCTACATTCAAAAAATAAATATCTTACCGACTCTTCTTCCACACCACACAGGGGGCACCGAACACTCATCAAAGGTATGCCACGTCTCGAAAGGTTGTCCTTAGTGGGAATGGCATTACATAACACCCTCCAAGCCATAAATTGTGTCGAAGGTAAGGTCTTTAGAGTCTAGAAATTTGCGAATAAATCCTCACCCACTACAGACTTCTCCCCCATGAGACACTTATATGCTGCCTTCATAGAGAAATCTGTATAATCCACATCCCTCCAGAGCCATTTATCGGGTTTAACTCCACCCTCTCTTGTTAACCTTTTGTTATCCAACAGCTGCATCAGAAGATCAACCAAACTGGATTCCCACACAAAAAGATTCCTTCTCCACCGCAGCTTCCACGACCAAATATTATTATTCCAAACCCCAACTTGTGAGAGAGTATAACCAGTATCTAAGGAAATTGAAAAGAGCCTAGGGAATTTATGCAGTAGAGGAATGTTGTCCAACCATTTATCCTCCCATAACCTGATTTCTTTCCTGTCTCCTACTTCCCACCGACCTTTGTCTTCAAAATCATTACCCCACCCCTCTAAGTACCATACCTTCCTAAGGTCCCTCCACCACAGCGACTCCTTACAAATCTGACCTTGAGATCTTAATCCCTTCCACCCACCATACTTAGACTCTAGAATAACCTTCCATAAACTTCTCTCTTCAGACTTAAGTTTCCAAATCCATTTCCCTAGAAGAGCCAAGTTAAACTTTCCTATGTCAATGACCCCTAATCCGCCTTTATCTTTCGATTGACATATCTTATCACACGCCACCCAAGAAATTTTCATGTTCTCTGAACCCCAATCCCACAAAAAAAAAATTTGTATCCTTTTCACTTCCCTCATCACAGTTGTCGGCATACAAAATAGGGAGACATAGAAGAGCGGTAAGGACGTAAACACCGATTTGATAAGGCATAATCTGCCTACCAAAGAGAGGGATTTCCCTTTCCACGCGCTCAACCTATTCCGTAACATAGTGAGCATACCTTCCCAAAAGGCACACCTCTTATGATTCCCACCTACCATCACCCCCAAGTAATTGAAAGGTGCATTCATAATGTCACAATTAATGTAGGAACTAATTGAAGGAAATAAGAAAAGACAAAAGGTTATAGCAACTGATTGAACGTAATTGCACAAAATTGCAAAACTGATCCTATTCATTTTGATTCACTCAATCATATATATAATAATTACAATTACTGGAAGCTATAAACTAGGAATACTAACAGGCCTGTAAATTGACCATTAA
>Ga0123342_1007310_pt1 | contig 14664 bp, 2 predicted proteins | sample Turbeawhitnodule_FD_89960 | JGI IMG/M metagenome (GOLD analysis project Ga0123342, IMG submission 89960) | Root nodule microbial communities of legume samples collected from Mexico - Turtle bean Mexico white nodule | ecosystem: Host-associated > Plants > Roots > Nodule | place: Mexico: Nepantla...
ACAGGAGAATACTCCCCTCCTCTAACCCGCCTTACCTGAACATAGGCAGAGTTGACTGAGAAAGTTTGACTCTCCCCAATCTTCCAGACCCAACTGTCCGCCTCCCCAAAAACCAACTTCACCGCAAACTTTGAAACAGCTGCCACACCTCTATTTGATGTTAAGTTCATTTGAACTAACCTTAAACGTAATCTTAACGTTCTATTATCATGTTATAAATCCAAAATAATTAAGTTCAGTTATGTTTTATGTGCATAGGCAAAGTAACAATTCAAGAAAGTAAAATGCATTTTACCCTTCAGTTAGTGATTGAGTCAATTTACCTATTAAATAAAATATCAAATCAAAATAGTTTATATATAAAGTAGCTTATTCGTAGACAAATTTTAAATTAAAAGAAAACACCATATCAAAATAGTTTAGACAGAAAATAGTTTAAAGTTAAGATAAATTAAAAAAAATATCAACCAGAATAGTTTAAAGTTAAATCCTTAACTTTTAAATTAAAAGATATAATATTTTTTTAAATAGTTTAATTGTATTTAAATAACTTTATGATTTTGTACATAATATAAATATTTTAAAATATTATTTAAAGCTAATTTAATTTGGACTAACCTTAAACTTATTTGAAAGTTGTATTATATAACACTCTCATAAATACTTCTAACTATTACAATACAAGTTTTACATATTTTTATATAAGCTTAGAGTTTTTCAAAACATTCATAATACATTATTAGAGCTTATAAAAATACAAAATATTTACAATATAAATTTCAAAACAACACGCTAGAGCTCTCCAGACCTCTGACACTTGTACGATCATCTGCGTAGTACAATCATTGCAATTCAAACACAATAAGAAAAGCAAGGGTAAGTTAATGAAAGAAATTCCATAACATATACAATTCATGCAAGAAGAACTAATCAAACAAATCATTTATAAACATTTCTTTAGATGTCGTCTTATAAAATTTCAATATCAATTTCATCATTCATATAGACCACACATGGATCTATTTTCAATCACAATCATTGAATTTCATTTCAATACAACTTCGTTTTCCGGAAGACTCATTAAGTATGCCCTTACAAGAGACTAACACCTCATTAAAAGATTATCAGCGAATCCAATAGAAAGGATCAGGGTAAGTTCAAACATCCAATACCGAGTATCTACAACGGGACCTAGTGGGTATGAACTCCCTCTCAGCTTCTCACCACCTGATATCTTAGTCTATATGACTTGGATCATCAGTGAAGCTAGAGGATCTCGGTTAAACATAAGCTTTTTATACTTAATGCAATCAAACAACAACTCATACATTATCTTAAATGTATGATATCAATTTCATACAATATCATTCAAAACGTGATCCACAACATTCAAAAGTCTATTTAACATAAAAAAAAAACAACAACACTTAAATACTAAACCATCAAAATATAATATTTCTATAAGTTTAAATAATATAAACAAACAAAATTCATGCAAGAGAAATTGAATAATGGGACCACGTCCCCTCCACATCATGATCTTCTAGCCTAGAGTGTTATTAAAAATTTAATATAGTTTCCCTTACTTTAATTGTTTACTTTTCAAGCAACCTCTAGAATTTTATCCTCTAAGCTTCAATATTTAAGGGTCTAATGCAAGTTATCCAAACAGAACAAAAATTCAGTATAAAGTAGAATAAGTTGAGAGGATTACTCTTTTCAACTGATCCCACCAAGATTGATTACTAAATCTTAAGGAAAAACAGACAGCAAAGGATCTTTAAAGCAAAAATGAACTTATTCGGTTTGAAAATTTGATCAGGTAAAAATGTTCCTTAACTCCTCAGCTACAACTTGGTGTGATCAGATTCTAAAATAGATGAAGATTGGAAGAAAAAATTAAGAAGAAAGGAAGATAATAAAACTTGGGAGTGATGGAGAGAAAAAAAAATTTGGAAGAAGAACAGTGTGGGATTTGTGGGTTTCTTTTTTTTACGCTATAATATATTATGATTTTTTTAAATTAAAAAATAATTAGCTTCAGTTAGTCTAACGGAAAACAAAGATGCAATAACGTGCATATTTTTTTATTTTTTTTATGGTATCTTATTTTAATAAATTAAAATTTAATATTTATATCAGTTTGTAATTATTTATGGTATCTTATTCTAATGAGTTAAAATTTAATATTTATATTAGTTTGTAAATTTAATAAATTTATTTAGATAAATAACCATATTATTATTATTATTATTATTATTTATATGTATAATGTATAATTTAATGAAAATATTTTTAAAGAAACTGTACAATTACAATTTTTTGCAAAAAAAGAAAAACAATTAAAATAAATCTTGTAACATATTTAAACGGGTATGGAGTTATTTTTTAATAGATCAACAATAGATAAGGTCAAAATAGATAAAATTGACCTGTTTCGTCATCCTTAATACTAATAAGAGCAAAGTTTATAAACTAAAACAATTTATTGTCAATAAAGAATAATTAAATATTTTTTATTAACTTTAATATTGCCCCTTCACTTTTCTTTTTGTTTGTTTTCAATAATCATGATATTGATATAAATATTTATCCGTTTTTGTCAATAACTATATTTTTTTTTCACAAAATTGAACTAATCTCATCTTGAGTAACCCATCCCAGTCATATTTCTCTATTCAAATGATATATATTTTCAATTTTTTTCTACTCACTTCTATAACCCAAACAAATAATTAAAACATGCCTTAAAAATCTAGAGTATATTTCTTAAAAATTGTGAATTTATTGATTTCATACCAGAAGATGTAAGGGGCACAATTATAGATGTTTAGTTTTTTTTTTTTTAAAAAAAAAAATATGAACCATTTCAGGGATGATTCAATCCTGAAAAGCATGATATCAATCACCTAATAAAGTGCCTACCATCTTAGCATAACGACAACCATACCAACTCTAACCAGTATTAATGAATCAACCTCATACAAGCCAAATGATTTAAAACTCAACTAGAATAAGGGAAATAAGCAAAACTAGACTTTGCAAAAATCCAAGACCAAACCTTTATTTGCAACGATGCAAACACTTCAGACACATCTGCCACACCTCTATTGAAGATGACCGAGTTCTTATGTTTCCAGATTTCGCTCACTATACCAACTCAAATTGCACTTCAGACATCATTAACTGAATCAGAAGCCTGACTCATCCTGAAATGTGAAAAATTTGACATAGGGTCCTTGTGGATTACGAACGACACTCCAAATCACTCAAAACACAAACACCAAACACGCCAAGCAAACCTGCAAACAGAGAACAAGTGACAAGACGACTCCTCCTCCTCCCCACACAGACAACACAAGGAATTTTCTACCACCACTCCGCGCCTTGCCAAATTAACCCTAGAGACAACCCTATTCTCCAACACCCTCCAAGCAGTGACCAAAGCCGAAGGCAAGACTTTACACCTCCACAACTTACTATACACCGAAGAAGACTCCCCCCCTCGAGCCCTCCTTACCTGAACATAGGCTGAGTTAACTGTGAAAGTTAGACACCCCCAACCTTCCATACCCAATTGTCCGCCTCTCCCAAAACCAGCTTCACCTCTTGTAAACTCTGAACCAACTTCTCCACCAAAGACTTCTCCCATTCGAAAAAGGATCTTCGCCAGTTCAACTGCCAAACCCAAACACCATTATGCCAATACCCAAGCTCAACCACCTTTGCGTCTTTGGTCGAACTTAGAGAGAATAATCTCGGAAAAACTCCCTTCAAAGCACCACATCTCAACCAACTGTCCTCCCAGAAAGAGATATCCTTACCGTCACCCACTTTCCACTTAATCCCATCTTCAAAACTTCTTCCCCAACCCTCTGAATCCCACACCTGCTTCAAATCTTTCCACCAAAGGGAGCCCCTACTAACCTTACCGCCCTCTCTCAAACTTCTCCACCCACCATATTTAGAAACAAGAATCTCTTTCCACAACCCTCCTTTATCCGTACCCAGTCTCCATATCCACTTTCCTAACAAAGCCAAGTTAAAATTCCTAATATCAATGATTCCAAGATCACCAAAAACCTGAGACTTACACACCTTATCCCAAGAATCCCAAGCGATCTTTCTTCCGTCGGAGCCCCATCCCCAAAGAAAATTCCTTTGGATCCGAACTAACTTGTCTGCCACCACAGAAGGCAGTTTAAACAATGACATAAAAAATAGCAGGATAGAAGAGAGAACAAACTTGATCAAGCAAATCCTCCCTGCCATTGACAAGCACCTGCCTTTCCACCTAGACAGTTTACTCTGCACTTTCTCTAACACCCCGTTCCAACAAGCATCGCGCTTATGACACCCTCCTACTGGTAGCCCCAAGTACACAAAGGGAGTTGCCATCACATTACAGTTAAGAATAGCCGCAAACCGCTGAATCGAACTCTGATCCAACCCCAGCCCGCCCAATCTGCTTTTTAAAAAATTCACCTTAAGCTAAGAAACAAGTTCAAAACATAGCAAGATCGCCTTAATATTAAAGATATTTTTAGTGTTAGCTTCACAGAAAAATAAAATATCATCAGCATATTGCAGCATGTAAATTAAAAAAAAAACAAGTAAATAGGTCTCAATTTTTATAAATCAGATTCGTATAACGATCTATATGGATTAGTTCATTACTAAAAATATTTAAAAACAATTAAAATAAAATCTTAAATAATATTTTTTGCCTTTTATAAATTTTGTATATGGTCCTTAATAAAAAAAAATACCTAGAGGATCAAAACTGGAATTCTTTTTTATCAGAAACATATCCAAAACTCCCAAATAATAAAACAAAATTATTTAAGCCTAAAATAACCTAAAATAAAATTACTAAATAAATTTCCAATGTCTAATACATCAAATGTAAATTCAACTAATATTGAATTGACAAAAAATAATCAAAATAGAAAATATACTAAACATTAAATTACAATGAAAACATGAAATAGTTTCTAAATTAAATAAAAATAACATTATTTTTTTTACTAATTATGTCTGTTCCTACCGGAAACGTAGGTACAATGTCTATTATTATTGTTGATATGATTAATTCTTTGAATTTTTTACTCCCCCATATGTTTTCATTTAATCTACATGACAATATTACGCTTATTTAAAAGAATTTGAGTATTTTTAATTTAGTTTTTATTAAAATAATTTATCTATTAAATATTAAAAAAATTATATTTTCAATTATACTTTTTTTTCGTTTAATTGTTTTGGTGACGTGAATATTATAAAGTTTAAAAAATTTTAAAAATGTAAAATATAATTTTTTTAGTATTCAATAGACTAAAATGTTTTTAAGAAAAATTCAATTAAAAATACTTATATTTATAAAAATACTTAAAACTCATTAAATCAATTTAAAATAAATTAAATATTCAAATTCAAATTCAAAAAATACTTTTTACATTTCACCTCTCAAATCCAAATAACTAATTTTTGTATACAAATAAAAGAGTATACATTTATCTAGAAGAAAATAATAGTGGTATTTTAAGACTTAAAGTGTGAATTCTTCATTCAAACAAATTTGTTAAAAGTGTAGCTCTAACTTTATGATAAGGAGGTTAAGTTAGGGTATATATTTGTAGGCCCATCATAGACAAGCCTGTTTTTTTTTTGTTTATAACTAGATATACCCTATAAGAGAAAAGAAAAAAAAAGTTGAAAATAGTTAGAAAATGGAAGTGTTTTTGATTCATGGTTATGAGTGGGTGGAAAGTGGTGTCATGTAGACAGAAATGATATTTGTAGGTAGAAACAAGGATGGCCCAGTGTGTCTTTCTCTCTTTCCCACTGGGACTTGACAGTAAGTGTAGGGTGAGATAGGTCACAATTTCACAAAGTTAGTGAACAATCTTATCATTTATTCACTCACCTTTTCTATCCTCATTTTTTTTTCTTTATTTTAAAGAACACTTAAATTCACTTTCTATACTTTCACAAACCTCTAACTTTAGTCTCTATATAAATCTAAATACACATTTATTTATTTAAGTACTGCAAATATTTTTTTTTTAATTTCTAATAAAAAAAGTTTATGTGATACTATCAATGTTTAAGTACTGCAAATACTATCAATGTTTACTATTTGTACCACCTCAAAATTAACTACTTGTGTAATTCAAAAATATAAACTTAAACATACATAATAAATATATACATATATACAAAATAAAGATAAAAAATAATTGTTTGTGTGCATAGTACAATTATCGCAATTCACGATGTAAATAATATATGTAAAGACAAATTATTGAAATAAATTTTTAATATAAGAAAAAGTGTATAAAAAAATATATTTTAAATCAACAAAGTACAATTTAATCTCATTCAAACCAATATAAACAACTATATAGATCACACATGGATCTATACATCAGATATTCAACAAGCAAAATATTAATTAACGTCTTCTAGAATGTTCATATTAAGTATGTCCTACCATAAACTAACATTTGATCTAACATTACAAGTGACTCAAGAATCATGGACAAGGGTAACACATTACAAACCACGTCCGTGAATCTACATATGGTCATGGTGTGTAAATTCTTATCCAACTTCTAAACCCTAAACCCTAAACCACCTGATATATTAGTTTATGTAATTTAGAACATCAATGAAGTAAGATGATCTCTCTTAAAACATATGTGTGAATACTTAATACACACAACAACAAAACAATAATCCACACATCATCACACATGTACAACCTCAAATTTATACAAATTCCTTCGATCTTAGTAAGTATCGTCATATAAAATCAATTAAATATACAATTTAATATTTATTTCATAATAAACATTTATATACAAACCAATCCATTATAGAGTTTTTTTCTTTTAAAAAAAGTTGTTAGTTTGAGCGAGATTCGTAAATTATATCTATTTTGATAGTTTGAAAGTTAAATATTATTTTTTATGTTGGAAAAGTTCTTGAATGGTATGAATTTTTAAATGTTATGTGATTGAATGATATGTATTATATATGAATGATGAAAATTATATGAAATTGATGCCATACATTTGGAATAATGTATGAGTTGTTGTTTGATGGCATTAAGTATGAAAATCCTATGTTTAACGGAAATCCTCTAGCTTCACTGATGAGTGAGAAGTTGAGAGGGAGTTCATACACATTGGGTCTCGTTGTAGACACTTGATATTGGATGTTTGAACTTACCCTGATCCTTTCTATTGGATTAGCTGATAATCTTTGGATCAGGTGTTAGTCTCTGGTAGGATACACGAGAAAATGATCATACAGGTGTTGAAGGGTCTAGAGAGCTTTAGGATGTAGTTTTGAATTTTATATTGTTAATATTTGTATTTTTGTAAGTCATAATCTTATAATAGAAATATTTTGAAAAACTCCAATTTTGTATAGAAATCGGTAGAACTTGTATTGTAATAGTTAGATGTATTTTCTAGGGTGTTACCTAGAACTATATATTGACCATACCGGAACAATAACCCCTCATTGGGGTTAATCACCGCATCCGAGGTATTGTCTGTGTACCGGTATGGGCGAGGCCGACCCCTAGCCTCCCTGCCCGAGACTGGGTCAACCTAACCGAGACCTTGCCCAAGATCTGAGAGACTTGGCCGACGACCCACCTGGCCGAGACCTTGGGAGACCTGGCCGAGACCTTGGAAGACCTGGCCAAGACGCTTGAGACCACGGGAATTTGGCCGATGGTCGACCAATATCATTGGAACTTGGTCGACGGCCGACCCCTATTACAGTTAACGCTCAAACCAAGATCAATAAAGTTAATCCATCATTAGGAATTAGGTAATACAACCATAAACGGTATCCACCTCGATAAACGAGCTCAACAAGGTAAGCCCATTAAAACAATATAAATAGCATGCATCCCAAGAAGTAAGGTACGTCATTTATTACTGTTCATCTCAGGGAGCTGACCACCCGCTTTACTGACTTGAGCGCCGGAGTGCCTTCGTAGGTACCCCCACCATCCGGTGTTCACCCGAGACCGAGTACCGAAGGAGAAGCAGGAGGACAAGAAGAATCCCAGCTCATCACTCAGTCACATGACCGACCGAAGGAAGGAGAAGAAGACTTCAATAGTTCTCTAGATCACATCTCCCTAGTAGGAACAGTATGCTTTAGAGGTCGGTGCCCTGTCACGATTTTGTCCTTAAAAGGCGTCTCGATGGGTTAAGAGAGAAATATATATTTAAATTACCATTGGTCTCGACTCCTGAGCGATGTGAGACTATATTGAGCACAGCGGAACAACCTCCCAGTCGACACCACTAATTTAGAATATAAAATAGTAAATACTTAAAACATTGGTAGTTAATTATTAGATACCTATTTAAAAATTATTTTATAAATTTTTATTAATAATAGAAATTATTTTATAAATTTTTATTAATAATAGAAATTATTTTAAATACCGATAATTTTTTTAATTTAAAAAATTATCTTTAATTTAATTATATATTAATTAATTATTTTGATCTCTAAAATTAATATTTATTTAATAAATTTTGTATTATAGAGTAAAAAAATAATTTTTGAATTAAGTATGCACGAGAAATTTGTGAAAGAGTCCTTAAAATAAACCACTTGCGATGGCATTATATTTGTGGGTGGTGTACGTCAAAATCAGAACTCACCATCCTTGTTCCCACAGAATCAAGTCCCTCTCCGAACCAAACAGATAATATTTAAACTATTACAACACGCAATATTTCTGCAATAATTGTGATGTATGAGATTCCATGCTCACTTCTTCTATAGACCAACATAAATGAATTACTATAAATCGTACGTAGTTGTTAAAGTTATCACATGTCACAAGAAAATAGTGTGTATGCATTTATCCATTGCAATCTTGAGCACTTGAGCAAGGGTTAGAAAAATTTGTTTACTCAGTTTACGAAGAATCTTATCCTAAACTCTTTTTTTTTCTATTTAATCTGTATGTATAAGAGTTGAATATCTTTAAAATAATTTTTATTTATTTATTTGTTGTTTTTTCTGATTAAAAAAACTATAGCGAGTTAGAGTATTTTTAAGTGTCATTTGTTTGTAGAAGATTTTTTTTTATTTATATTTTTACATCTAATATATTTCATAAATAATAAAAGTATAAACTTTAAAAAATTTAAGAGTCAATTAAATAAAATCAAATAGCTTAAGAGAAAATTACACCACCATCCTTTGATAATTTTTTGGGATAGCACAATATTCATGGTTTTTTACATTACACTAACAATTTTTATAGGGATACTATTAAGAAGTGGACTTTAAGCCTAACTCAACCCCATAAAACCGGCTCATAGGGTTGAGGTTTGCACCCACTTATATACAATGAAAGGCTCTCATCTCTAGTCGATGTGGGATCTCCAACAGATACTATTGATATATAATTTTTTTTCAATAAAAGCAATAATATACTAAACATATCTTTGAAACAAGGACATTCTAATTAAGTTAGCCTCCTACAATTTATCCATTCTTTCTCATATAAAATATTGTGTAAAAAAGAAAAAGAGAAACAAATATTAACATGAGTACTTACTTTAGCAAACATAATTAACTGTAGTTTATATCACGATACATGATTTCAATGAGTTATGTGTAAGAAAACTTATATTCCAAAACATCATGCAAGATTTTTTAGTTCACCATTGTGGATCTAACACTCAAAATAGACTTACTCATAACTTTTTGATATCGATTGTCGTTCGATTCAAGAGTGTTGTTAACTTACAATATATAATCCACAAGTTCAAAAACACAAAAGCACTTTAAGATCATGTACTACGTCAGTTAGCATTAGTATCTAATTAGTTTTACATTGGTATCTAATTAGATATCAAGGTCTTAACTACCAACTTTAGAATTTAAATAATTGATAGCTAAAACTTTACTATCTAATTAGATACCAATTTAGAAACTATTTATTAATAATAGAAATTAATTTAGATACCAATAATTTTTTGTCTCTAAAATAATATATAATTTAGTCAATATAGCAACTAATTATTTTTTATCTTTAAAGTTGATTTTTATTTAATGATTTTTTAGTAGTGCATAATTCTCGTATATTTCATTTGGTTATTCTGTATGGTTTCAATAATGTCCTAAAGAGATTGTTGTAGCTTGTGTGTTTCTTTTTATCCTTTGTATCGTTTTTATTCCTTAACATACTTGACTTTTTTGCTAGCAACTTTCATCATTACACTCAACATACATGATGGAGGATACCTCATACTTTGTATCTTCTTTTATGATTTTGACAACACCATATTGAATATACCAACTCAAAAGGTTGGTGTGCTTTGTTAGAATCATCCTTGGGTGTGATTCAACTTCCTTTTAAAGGTATGCATTCTCTCATTAATGTCTTGTGAATTTTATGTATTAATTTTGTCTAATGATTTAAGTATATGTCATATATTCGTGGATTTGTGTCTAGAACATCTTTAAACTTGTGTTTAGTGTGCTTGCGTCTAGTTTGTGTGCTTCTGTTTAATGTTTTTGCTTCTAGTGTTCATACACTTTCTTCTAATGCATCTTTGCATACATTGTTTGGTCTTTAAGCACTTAGTCTAACGATTTGTTAGACTTAGTTTAGATTTAATGAACTTGTGTCTAACACTTTTTTATTCCTCTAATATTCCTTTTAGATTGAGTTTAAGGTTACATTTAAATATTCGCTTTTATAAACTTATATAATCTATTATACACCAACTAATTTAGTTAAATTCGCAAAAAAATATCACTAAAATCATGAGTTTTTTTTATAAGATTCTCGTGTTAAAACTTCTGTATGCATTCTCGTCTATGTTTTAATATATCAGAATTCAACAAATTAACAACTCAAGATATAGATCCATATAAGATATGGTTTTCCACCCTAAGTTTTGTATACAAAATCCTTGCCATTCTTTTACTTTGATTTAGGAACTATTACATTCTTTCAAGAATCACCCACCACATTGCCTCCATTGATATTTTCTACAGTATTAATCTTATGAATTTTTTTTGTTAATCAAATTAAGTGCATACCTTTACTTTGTGACTTTATTTTGTTCTCACATTTTAATCAATGATATGGGGTTTTGGAAAGTGTCGATAGTTCTTAAAAAAAAGTCCTATAATTTGACAATGGCTACAAAAATTTGGCAACCTTTTATAGGAAATATCTAAAAGGGATGCAAGTCCATCACATCTAATATTTGATCTGGTAGCTTACTCTTCATACCAAGATCTAATAAGAAAACATATGAGATTAGTATGTATTGATTCATAAAAATAGTACATTATTTATAGAAACATACAAACAAGAGAGTATTATCTTTGTGCCTTATAAATATAACTTCCTAAAAATGTGCCTTAATTTGAAACTAATTACACAATTATAAATATTAGGAAATATGATAGAAAAATATTCTCCATGATATATTAAGAGATAGATCCAACATGATTTGAGAGATATTTGGTAGTAATCTTGCCTTTGAAAATTTCATTTTGTATAAAATAAAAATCAATTCCAATGTGTTTTTGTGAGTTAATGAAAGATAGGATTAAAATAAATATGAATAGATGCTTGTGTATTAAAATTGAGTTTCATAGGATGTGAATGATCAACTCTAAGAGATAAGAATAAAGTTTTTTTTTCCATTTTAGTTCAAAATTTGTGGCAACCATGGATCGATACTCAACTTTAGCGGAAGAGAGAGAGACACTGTGTTGTTTTTTGGTTTTCCAAGAGATGGGGAAATTACCAAGAAGTACAAACCAACTTATAAGTGAGTGTCTAGATAAAGGACAACTTGTCCAACCAGAATCACACAAAGCATAGAGTTGAAGATCGTATATAGAACAAAGCAAAATTCCATGATTTGGATTGCCTTTCAAATAGCGAACAACACGAAGAGTTGCTTCTCAATGTTCTTGATGTGGAATTTGAATGAATTATGAAAGCGTGTGCACACAATAGAAAATATTTGGTCTTGTAACAGATAAATAAATCAAACATTTTGGGTTAGAAAAATGTGGTATTAGCCAATGGAAGATGGTGATTTTGATTAAGAGGGAAAGAAACAAGTTTAACTCCAAACATGCTAACTATAGAAATGATGCCAAGAGCATATTTTCTTTGACAAAGAAAAATAACCGTGGAGGTTTGAGCTACTTCAATGTCCAAAAAATATTTCAAAAGACCAAGATCCTTCATGTGGAAGCAAGTATATAAGTATTGTTTGAAGGTAGGTATGATAGCACTAGCATTTCCTAAAATGATCAAATCATCAACATAAACTAGGATATTGAGTTGTAGTGAACCACCATGTAGAGTAAACAAGGAATAATCAAGGCTCCGACCAATTTAGCAAGCCAGCATATAGGAGCTTGTTTTAAACCATATAAAGATTTTTGAAGATGACATATTAAATTTCAAGTATAAGATCGAAAGCTTGGGGTTCACTTCATGTATACCTCTTCCATAAGATCATCATTCAAGAAAACATTGTGAACATTCGTTTTCCCAATTTTTGGTCGTAGCAACAACAAGTAAGGCGTCAATAATAACCATTTTAGCAATATGAGTAAAAGCTTCATTGTAATTGAGCCCTTCAACCTGTATATGTCCCAGGATCACAAGTCGTGTTTTGAATCTCTCATGGATCCATCCAAATTATACTTAATTCGATAAACCCATTTGCATCTTATAGTTTTCTCAACTAGGTGAAGAGATGTCATAATACAATTGTCATTATTCTTTACGAATTGAATTTCATGTTTCATGGCTTGTCTCCATCATGAAAAGAAATGTTTATATTGTATGAAAAAATTATTACAATTTACATAATGAGCAATACAATAAGGTGTACCTGAGGATTGTGATGAGCAAGATAAACTCTTCAAGGGGTGTACTTTGTAGATAATGTTGATTACACAATCTTTTAGACGAGTGGAAGGTATCTTGGTGCATTTCAGAAATCTAGAGATTCCTCATTTATAATGTTCTTGGGACTCCTCGTATCATTATTAGTCTCATGGTTGTTGCCATGTGTTGCTACTATGTTTGGAAGATGGGCATTTGAAAGCTCAAGGGTGGATGGATTTTCTTCTAGATCTATGCCACTTGTTCTATTGATCTTATTACCAACATGAGGAACAACATTTTCTCGCAAGTGACTATGTGGAGCATTGGTTTGTTCCTCATTGTCGTGTACACCTTCCTAATTTGTTGTGTAAACTAGTATAGAATTAATGTGCTCATAAAATGGGCTTTGCTAATCATTAGTAATATAAGGAAAATTTTCCTCACAAGACACAACATCTCTTAAAATTGAGAATACTTTAGATTCAAGATCATAAACCTCGCCACCATTTTTTGTCATAAGGATAATCCAAGACAACACCTTTGCAACTAGCAAACTTATCCCCTTTATATCTTTGGTTATGCACATAACATAAACATTCAAACACACGCAAATATTCAACTTGAGACATTGTACCATATAAGACATCATATGGCGTCTTCCCACGCAAAATAGGTGATGGAGTTGGATTTCTTAAATATTCAAGAGTCAAAATAAATTCATCCCAAAACGCGATAGGAAGTTTTGCTTGGAACAATGAAACATGTGCAACATTAAGAATATGCCTATGTTTCCATTTTGTTGTGGGGTTCCTATAGATGATGTTTTATGCATAACACCATGCTTAAGAAACATAAACAACCACCAGATTTGTGCAAGTTTTATTGGTTGTCTTGGGTTTTTAGGAATTTTACCCTTGGACTATAATAAGTTAATTTTCTTGGGTGCTTGAGACAGGTAGAGGTGTGTGGTTTTAATTCTTTTATCTTTTTTTGTTTTGTATCAGGGTTAGGTCACCCATTAAGTGATCCATATTTATTTATTCTTCCTTGTTGATAAAAAAAAAACATGCTTAAGAAAATAATTGCCAAGGCAAGTGAATTAAATACCATTGTTAATTTGTACTATTTTGACTTGTTTATTAATTGACGTTCCACCATAACTATAAAATTGTACAAATTCATAAAGACTTTTTTTTATAAGTCAATAAGTATCCATATTGCTTTCGAATAATCATCAACAATCGTTAAACAATATCTTGCTTCACAGGATGTAGTGATTCGATAAGGTCCCCATAAATCACAATAAACTAATTGGAAACAATTCAAAGTTTTATTATTACTAGCTAGAAATTTCTCCCTTATTTATTTTGCTCTAAGGAAAATATCACAAACCTTATTACATAGTCTATTATTATTACCAATTCCAATATTTGGAACTAACTTTAAAAACTTAAATGATGGATGTCCCAACCGTTTGTGTCATAAATTTAAATATTTTTTATTACCAAATTGTTCTCTACCACAATTTCCCTTCTTCTTAAGTAATAAAGCCCCTCACGTTGTTCACCCGATCAAACCACCGTCCTCAAAATGTGGTTTGTATAAAACAAAATTTATTTAGAATCTGTTAATATATTTAATTTTCTATTTTAAATTATTGGGCTTTGTTTGTTTGACCCAACTTTCCTTTTCTGTTTCAGCTAGGTCTTAATCTTTTTCTTATATATACACCATGTATTTTACTC
>Ga0123342_1007312_pt1 | contig 14662 bp, 9 predicted proteins | sample Turbeawhitnodule_FD_89960 | JGI IMG/M metagenome (GOLD analysis project Ga0123342, IMG submission 89960) | Root nodule microbial communities of legume samples collected from Mexico - Turtle bean Mexico white nodule | ecosystem: Host-associated > Plants > Roots > Nodule | place: Mexico: Nepantla...
ATTTTTAAAACCAATCAAGATTTTGAAAGAGAACAGAAAAAAAAATAAAAAAATAACCAAGAACAGCAAAGAGGGAAATAAAAATCAGAGAGAAGCGCAGCAGAACTCTTCATTCGAAGAGCTTTGATACCATATTACAGTAAATCGTAATGAAGAAATAAAGGTTTTGATGAACCCTAATTGTAGAGAAAAATAAATATAAAAGAAACTTTTATTCACTTGTATAGTAGAGAGTAAAATACATGGTGTATATATAAGAAAAAGATTAAGACCTAGGTGAAATAGAAAAGGAAAGTTGGGTCAAACAAACAAAGCCCAATAATTTAAAATAGAAAATTAAATATATTAACACTATATTTAATCCATCTAGTTAAATGAATTAGATTTAAAATCCAAAAGTATAGATTTAAATTTGAAATAAATCCATTTAAATAGACTTAAAATGATATGGATTTAAATAATTATGAATTGGATTTGATAATATGATTTTTTTTTTGTCATGAGCATATAAAGGAAAACATTACTAAACTATGAGCAAATTCTTCGTGCACCTCTCTGTGTTCCTTCTTCTAACACTCCAAACTTCTAAAATTATCAAAATTACTATTATCGATTGGTTCTTTTTAAATTAAATTTTGAGTTGTATAATCCAAAATACATTTTTTCTATCATAGATGATACGATCTGAAATATAAAATTTGTATTTCAAATTATGTAATACAGAATGCAAAAAATCACAAATATTAACTTATTGATTATGTAATCAATGAAGTCTTCAAATTCCACACTTTGAAATTAAAAAAAAACATGAATAAAATATAGGAGTTGTATTATACGTGATTGAGAAGTATTAGGCACAACCGAGTACATATCGTACTCTTTTATCACTTAAATATGGATTTGTATGGAATGTTAAACTAATACAAATATTAACTATGATAATCATGTTAATTTAAGTCTACCATTATAATGGTTCAACATATCTATATAAATAGATTGACTCATATTAAGACATGAGAAGTAAGACTTATCCTTCTATATAAAAAATTATATATAAACAACTTATAGTAATTTTGATATCTTCAAAAGTATAAGATCTACAAAATAATTTGCCTAAACTAGTAACCAAAATGTATGAGACCCTATAATCATCAATGAAATTTAAGGGATGCAGACTTCAAAAGATGCAACGCTTACAATTCAAATCTATATATATTTATATGAGTTAATGCTACTAATAATTTTAAAAAAATTGTAACAATTATTTGTGTTTGATAACAAAAGTAAGAGAAAAATACATCACTCTTACTTTCTCTCAAATTAAAATAAAATTCTAGTATGTTTATTTTTTTAATAAACTTTTAATTTATTTAAAAAATGTAATATTATTCTATTTTTCATATTACATGAATTGTTTTTTAAATTTAAATACATTAAAATTGTACTCAAAATAAGAAAGATAATCTAATAGTGGAAGAAAACGTAAGTGTAGCTTGAAACTGTAACACCCCGAAAATGCATCTAACTATTTAAATACACGTTCCACATATTCCTATACAAACTTAAATTTTTTCAAAATATTTTTATTACAAGATTATGACTTATAGAAATATAAATATTTACATATTCATAGCTCAAAATAAAACTTTGAAACCCTTAAGACTCTCCTGCACTTGTATGGTCATCTGCTCGTGTACATAGTACAGTCATCGCAGTTCAAACACAACACGAAAAGCAAGGGTAAGCTAATGCAAAGAAAATTCATAACATAATTCATGGAAATAGAACCAATTTAGACTAATAATTTATAAACATTTCTCTAAATGATTTCATGTAAAATTTCAATACCAATTCCATCAATCATATAGACCACACATGGATATATTTTCAATCACAATTATTGGATTTCATTTCAATCCCACTTCGTCTTTCCGGCGGAAGACTCATTAAGTATGTCCCTACTAGATATTAACACCTGATCCAAAGATTACAAACGAATCCAATAGAAAAGATCAAGATAAGTTCAAACATCCAATACCGAGTGTCTACAGCGGGACTCGGTGTGTATGAACTCTCTCTCAGCTTCTCACCACCTAATATCTTAGTCTACATGACTTAGATCATCAGTGAAGCTAGAGGATCTCCGTTAAACATAGGCTTTTCATACTTAATGTACCATCAAATAACAACTCATACATTATCCCAAATGTATGACATCAATTTCATACAATTTTCATCATTCATGTATAATACATATCATTCAATCAGAACATTTTACAAATTTATACCATTTAAGAACTTTTCCAACATCAAAACAATATTTAACTTTCAAACTATCAAAATATAATATTTATAAAGTTTAAATAATATATAAACAAACACACAATATATAAACAAATAACATTTCTGCAAGAGAAATTGAATATTGGGACCACGTTCCTTCCACATTCAGATCTTCTATCCTAGCGTGCTATTAAAAATTAAATTTAGCTTCCCTTACCTTAATTGTTTACTTTCCAAGCAACTTCTAGAATTTTATTCCCCACAATCTGGATAAGTTTCAAGATTTACGGGCTTAATGCAAGTTATCCAAACAGAACAAAAATTCAGTATATAGTAGAATAAGTTGAGAGAATTAAACTTCTCAACTTACTCCACCAAGATTGATGACTAGATCGTAAGGAAAAAAGAGAACAAAGAATCTTTAGAGCAAAAATGAACTTACTCTGTTTGAAAATCTGATCGAGTGGAAATGTTTCTCTAGAACGTGGTACGATCAGATTCTAAAATAAATGAAGATATGGAGAGAAAAATTAAGAGAGAAGGAAGAGATTTAAAAAGAGAAAGAGAGAGAAATAAAAGAGATAGTGTGGGGGTAAGGAGGTGTTGTGGTTTTTTTTTAAACGCTGTGACACAAACAACCTCAAAATTATTATTGTAATTTATTCCAAAATTAATACATAAAATATATTTATAATATTATAAAAACAATTATTACTCTGAGATGTTCTTCCATTTATTAATTTTTGTGGAACCATTATGCCATGTCATCAATCTGGCAAGTAAATTTCAGGGACTTTTCTTTGATCATACCTTTCTTATGCTTCCATCAAATATAAGAACTTCTGCCATGTCATCAATCCGTGAAGACTAAACCTCACCAATTAAATTCCACTAACTTTTCTTATTTCGACCATTCCTCTCCGCTGCATTCAAATAAAATCAACGAGGATGCACTTTCCATTCACATAATTTGTTTTTAAGGGAAAAAATAAAACAAAAATAATAATATTTTTTAAAATTGTTATAATATATATTTGCTTAATTTGTAATTAATTAATTGTTTTTTTATTTTTCACTTTATATTTATATATATGTATATATGTATATATATTACTTTTTTTTTTCATATTTGTTTCCTTTCACTAATGTAAATTGTGTTACAGGAAACGACAACTTCGTGATTGAAATATTATTTTTGGTAATATATTACAATTAACTTTGAAAAAAATAAAAAATCATACAAAATTTGATAAAAAAGTATTTAAATATCTATAATTTTAAATATTTGATAATTTTTTTATATTAGATATCATTATTATTTTTATTTTTATTTTTTGTAATTGATATAATTATTATAATTTTTTATTATTACTATTATTTATACTTATATTTTTATAATAACTATTAATTATTATAATTAATTAATTATTAATTATTATATTTTTTAAATACTAATTTATTTAAAATCTAATATATTTTTTTAATTTTTTAACATATTTTATTTAATTATGTAATTTTATTTTAAATAAAAATAAATAATAATTTAAGTTTAAAATATAAAAAGATATCAGAGTAAATTATAAATAATTAATTACATGAATATATATATATATATATATGTATATATAGCTTATTTTCCCAAATCTCTTCTAAAAAAATTGAAATTAAAAATGATTTTATTTTTTGTGATTTTTATATTTTATTGGCTTGATTGTGTTTTTTTGTCACAGTAAAAGCTTTCATTTATATATCGTAAGAGTTTTCATGAAACATCCAATTCAAATCTATATATATATTTGAATTAGATTTTAAATCAAAATCTATATTCTTTATAAAAAAATATTTATATAAATCTAAATCCAAATATTTGGATTGAATATTAGATGTAAATTCATATTTTTATATAAAAGTAATTTAAATTTTTATAAATTTAATTCAAATTCATATTTTTATAAAAAAAAATTAAAATTAAATTTATGTTTTTTAAAAAATTAACATAATATTAATATAGTAATTGTTCGTGCTAAGGAGATGAGACCTATAGAACTATTGTATAGAACTATTGAAGGTTTCGTATTTCTCCTTTCCTCGAACAGCTTGCTAGGGCTTTGATGTGATCATTCTGGTTGTCACGCTACTCCTTCGACTCTTAGTTTCAGATGAATGCCAAATGGGAGAGGTACCTGCAGAAGACACTCCGACGCTCAAATCAGTAAAGAGGGTATTCGACACTCGGGTGTGTACAGTGATAATGACGTACCTTATTCCTTAGAATATGTGTTATTTATATTATTTTAATGAGTTTATCTTATTAAGCCTGATAGTGGAATGGAATGGATCATACTTATGGTTGTATTACTTAATTCTTAATGGTAGTTTAACTTCAGTGACATTGGTTTGAGCGTTAATGATTATATGTGTCGGTCGAACCGTTCGTAGAGATCTCAGTCATCTCGATCTTGTCCCATACCAGTACAATAATATGTAAAAAAATATATTATATAAATAGTAAGAAGATATAATAAAAGTATAGTTTAATAATACTAAAAAGTAATTATTGAACTTCAATTAACCGAGCAAACCAAGAGCAAAGAAAACACATTCATTTACATTATAAACAAACAAAGTGCCAGTTTCTAATTTTATCTTTCACAATGATAATATTTTATTACTCATTAAACAAAAATTCATTCTTTTAACAACTAAAAATAATAAATATTTACTTAACAATTCAAGATAATAAAATTTTAATTATATTTATTTTACTTTTTTAGATTGCAACTTTTTGTAAGTGTTAAAGTATGTATTATTTTGGTGCGAGATTTAGAATGATTGATATGTCTTAACCGAATACCCAATTTCCTATGGTCATAGAAGTAACAACAGAGCCGTTCATTTATTTTTTGTACATTAAAATTTTGAAATATCAGCCGAAAAAATGAGAAATGTAGCTGCATAGGTAATGACATTGGCATAGCGATTGTGGGGGAAGAATTAAATTTAAATTGAAAATTTTGAATTTTCTAATTTTTAAAATTTATTTATGTAAAATGAAAATCTGATTTAGAAAATACATAAAATATGAATCAAAATAAAAAATAGATTTAAATAAATGGATTTGATCAATGTAAAAATGGAGAAATTTTAATTAATTGGACTTTTTTTTCATCTCTAATCATCACAATTTGTTTTTAAGTTTTTCTTCTTCATTTTTACTACGTGTTGTGAAATTGATGAAAAACACTATTCTTTTATAAAGTGTTCTTTATGAATTATTCTCCTCTTGTGATTAATGATGAAGAAAATTTGAGGAGAAGAAGCATTAAAAAATCTTCAAAAGAAATTTCCATGTATTGAAGTGGAGTTATGTATTTGGAAGAGTGAGATGTATGGCCAAATCAATAGAACATAATCTAAACTAAGTCTTGAAGAAGACTAATATAGGGAGAACTTAGAACAGTATAATGACAAAAAATTGACAATCTTTCATTACTATTTTCAAGTTAAAAAAATTACAAGAAAGATGCATTCATATTAATAAGAGACTTGTCCTAAAAACTCTTCAATGACAATGTGATAAATGATGTCACATGTTCTATGCTCATGATCCTCTCAAATGAGAGGTTAACAAATATCACATCTTAATTATCCCGAGTCATGTAGACATTCATGACACACACATTCTTCCCATATTAAGTGATGAATCACTTTACAATATGCACTCACGCTATTAGTATACATACCCATTCTTCTATTAACCAAAATACAAGACTAAAAAATAAACCAAGGTCCAATACATGATCCAAATAAAATGTCATAATATATTTTTTACAAATTATTTAAACTAAAGTTTGGCTTAAAAAATGTTTGACTTGGTCTTACTCAATTGAGTCCTAAGCTTATTCTAGTCCTCTAACCAAAAATATAATATTCTTTCATGGTGTGAATGTCTTATTTGGTATGCTCCATACATTTATTTCTCATAGAGTTATTATATTTTTTTTGGGCCTACAAAAGATAAACAAAAGCTCAATTAGGTCAATTTATGTTAATAAGCCTCTGAACAAAACTTTATGTATTTATCTTCCTTATTCTTTGAATGTTGTGGCTGGATACTGTTATTAACTATCGTAAATACAACTAGTGCATATTCACACTCCAAATGAGATGAAATCAATTTGAAATAGAAATGAGACAAAATCAATTTGAAATAGAAAGATTGATGTATATCATATTAATTCTCTTCTAACAAAGTGAATTAAATCATAATATTTAATTTTTTAAAATATTTTTTCACTGTTAGCTATAAAATAAGGTTACAAATTTTATTTTAAGTTCAACAATTATTTAGAAAAAGATTGTTGTAACTAAGGAATTAGATAGGATAAAATAAAAAATTGATTTTCAATATTTTAACTATAAAAGTTTTTTGGTTTTGTGGATTTTATACATCTTTTAAATTAAAACAGATTACACTTAATTATTCGTAATAAAATATTAATAAATACGAACCATTTCATTATGTTTGAAGTTTATGTCTTAAAGAGAATAATTATGAAACTGCTCCATTGTTATTAATTTTTTTATGATTTATAATATGTATAAATTATTCTATTTTACTACTTATATGTATTTAGTATTTCGATAAGCTATGATCTTTAAAATATGAATAATTTTTTTTTATTAAATAAGATGAAAAAAATGAAAATTTCAATTTGAAATTCAGTTTTATTATCCAAAATTAGTAAACTGATACAATTGAATATAAATTAGTAAACTGATACAATTTAATTAGTTTTTTAAATATATTAAATTAACTATTTTTTTTTATTAAATTAACTCAATATAAATTATAATATTTCTTTTGCATAGTGATACCTAACACGAAAATTTTATAAAAAATTATAATATTTTATCAATACAAAATGTCTTCGGCAGCAGTCCGTCCGTCATGCTGGGACTAATTAGCAATATAAAAAAAAGTTAACAATTTAAAAGCAACTAGAAATACTATGATTTTTAATAAAAATTGGTGGAAAAAATAGTATAATTGAGTTCTAAACTTGATTTAAATAGTCGTTTTAGAAATAACCAAAATACGTAAATATAAAAGTTTAATACTGTCATTGTGATGAGAAGAAATTTATCCCAAATAGTCACCAAATTTGTATATTTGGCATGGAACTTGTCCATCTTATTCGAAGTTTCTACAAATTAAAAAAAATAAAAATTGTTAGTTTTAATTTTTTTATTTTATTATATATAACGAATTATATGAAATTTTCTGCACATATTTTTTTAATATGATATTTTCTTACTTTTATTATTATAAAATAATTTTAACTATATCTATCACATTCCAATATTTGAAAAACTTTCTATTGAAAATTGAAATATATATAACTCAATCCATGATAATTTGATTTGATTTAAATTTGAAATTTAAAACATGCAAACGGCCCGCCACGTACCCGGAAAAAAACGACGTCGTCAAATATAAAACACAAATTATTTTAAAATTAAGAAACACTAACACGAGATTCGGAAATCTCCCTCCAAAACAACACACCATTCTGCCACGTCATTGATCCGCGTAATGCAAACCGAACCAATCACCTTTCATCAAACATTTCTATATAAACCACTCTACACCGCTTCTATTGATCACATCACTCAATCTTTGTATTCTCATCACTTTCGGAAATCCCTCAAATAATTTTCAATCAATCCATGGCGAAGGGCGATAAAAAACCGGCAGAGAAAAAGCCAGCAGAGAAGGCTCCGGCGGAGAAAACAAAGGCAGAGAAGAAGATCCCAAAGGATGCTACCTCTGGTGACAAAAAGAAGAAGAGGAAGGCCAAGAGTGTGGAGACCTACAAGATCTATATCTTCAAGGTTCTCAAACAGGTCCACCCTGACATAGGGATCTCCAGCAAGGCAATGGGGATCATGAACAGCTTCATCAATGACATCTTTGAGAAGCTCGCCCAGGAATCATCCAGACTCGCCCGCTACAACAAGAAACCTACTATCACATCCCGCGAGATCCAGACCGCTGTCCGTCTTGTCCTCCCAGGAGAACTCGCTAAGCACGCCGTCTCGGAAGGCACCAAGGCCGTCACCAAGTTTACCAGTTCTTAAACTGTGATACGAGAGTTAGGGCTTTTTTGATGTATATTTTTGGATCGTTGTTTTGTAGTGACATTTCATGTTTTCTTGAAAATTTAAATATAAATCGTTGTTTTGTTCAATTCTTATCTTTGCTTTTTAGGTTACTCAATTTCTTGAAATTGAGTTTTTATTTTCTTTCCTTTTTTTTTTTTTTCTGAAATTTATCCCGAACGCCTCGAACGTGTACCAATGTCATGTTTGATTGTTGTTATCGACGAATGTGAATCATTAGCTATTCTTGTTGATTAATGTTTATTTGGCTTGAACTATATCAAGCATGAATTTCTGCCATGGATGGTATCCATTGTTCTGCAGTTGGTTAAGTGGTTTCAGTTTTCTGCCATGGATGATTAGTATTTTTTTAAAATTATATTGTTGGTTATAGAGGTTGATGTTGTGGTGTAGCTTGTAGCATTAGGGAATGCTGTTAGCCTCCCTGTTTCTTCTGGATTTTAATGTATATTTTAGTTCTGTTTGTGGTTGTTAGATCCTGTGTGGAACTCTTCGTAAGCTTAGTGTTAGTGTCTTGTTATTAAGTATACTTTTTTAAAATGGAGTCAAAGATCAAAATTTGTTTTTTTAATTGTAATCTATTTGATGGCCACACGTTACTCAATCTTTATAGTGTTTCTTTACTATATGGACACAATGTGATGTTGACGAAAAAATGTGATATTTCTTGGATCAATGACAGTAAAAGTTAAAGGTGTTGAAGTAAAAGTTAAAGGTGTTGCTGTCAACGAGAAATGATACATACAATGTGCTACTCATGATAGTATTGTGTTTGAATTTACATGAAATCATAGTTTTATTATCTTTATTGGGATGTTTAACCTTGAAATTTTTGCTTGACAGTGTATCTAATGACAACTGTGATCCTGAAGGATATACAATAAATCCTACGAACAATTTTTTTTCAGGTCAGTGATGTGGAAACTGGTTTCAAAAGTTACGCCATTATGGTCCATATAAATTTTACAGAACGGTATTATCAAGCAGGCTGCAGAGTTTTGTGGACGCGCACCTTTTATAGTTCATTGGGTTAGGCCTATGATAATTGCCGCTGAATTGAATGGTTGAAGATTCAACGGAACTGGTATCCTAAGGGATTGCTGCATGCGTGTGTTTTCTGGCTTAATTCTCTCTCAGGAACTGGTAACCAGAGGGGATTACTTTATTTACTACTCTGCAGGGAACTTGTTAATACATAAAGTCAGGGGATTTCCAGTTAAGAGTTAAGGTGGACCTATAAATCTCTGGATGTCTTCACCAATACCAGGTTCTACCCTCATGATTCTTGTATGTTATCTGATTGATTTTAAATCATATAATTATAAAATCATTGTTCAATTTTACATGTGTTTTTAATAAAAGATGGATTGTCAATTGATGATAGTGTTCAAAAATATATTTTCAGTATAACTCTTATAGTGTCATGATGCATGATTTTTTTTACAGAACAGTGTAAAGCAGACTACAAATTTGTATCCACCTTTTGCTTAGATAATGACTGGGGCTCTAATTCTCAATCAAGTTCATTTTGATTGACGTAGGCAAGGGACAAACCTACTAAATATTGAAATTGTTATATACTGTTATTGCGTTAAGTTCATCCTATTCAGGGCAGGACTATTTATCATTACTTTTGTCTGCATCATGTTCATTATGTTAATTTTATCATATTTCTTCCCATGTGAACTAAGAGATGTTATTTTATCATCCTCTTTACCTTGAATTTGTGGGTGTGACTTTCTTAGTTATACATTTTCCCAAATAATTTTCTCCACAAAAATATTAGGAATAACAGAATTAGATGAATGGTGGTCAATAATAGAAGAAAAAATGGGGGATTTGTGCCTCAGATAGTCTTGTGTTCGGACATATGGGAGAGAGCCCTATAAAAGGTTGAGTGCTGATAAGATTAATGGTAGTCCAAATAATTAGAGGTGTGAAGTCAAGTATAATTGTATACAGGGAGGTCGTGAAGGATGTTAGAAATGATTAAAACAGGGATTTCTTGGCAATTATAATTATTCAAAGCTTGTTCTTGAAGTAGATAGAGTGATGGTGTGATCTACATAATTGCTGAATTTTTTCAATATTCTTTCAATCACATTCCTCAAGATGCTTGGCAAAAACTAAGCAGTTCATTTTCATTTTGAAGGTCATTGTGCAAAATCTTGTAAATAAATTAGAACTTGAATTATGAAATCCACAATCTACTAAAAAATACTTACCTATTTACCCATATAATACAAACTAGTATAAAAGTATAAAAACCATATTTATCATCTTAAGAAGTTCTATTCCTCATTGCCATAGCATCATTTAGAATAATGAGTTAAACATTCACACCCTAAGAAGATATGTGAATTCTATACCAAAGTTACAAATTGCTAATACATTTTGTGATATTTTTACAGGACAATTACCATCATCTTTAACTTCTCGTCCCGTATGTAATTCTAAAATTAGTCACATAAAAATATATATTATAATGATGAAAATTATAGTTACAATTAGATAACTACCACATTCCTTAAAAAAAAAAAATGAATCTGTGTCTTAGCAATTAAGTCATGAATTTAGGGTCTTCACAACATCTTGGCTAAATTTTTGAACCATTTCACCTAAATTATTATAGGTTGTAAGGAACTTAGTTTTAACAATAAGACTAGAAAATATCTCTCTTTCAAGATTTGGATTTGGGTGTTTTTTTGTGTGATCCAATCAAATGAGGGAAATGAATGTTCCTTTTAATTCGTCGTCATTCCAGAAAGATTTTTCTAGAATATATTTTAAAAAAATTATTCTATAAAACATATTCTTGAATGGATTATATATTATTCTGAAAATTCTTTTTGAAAAATGTTTTTAAAAATATATTTCATAAATTCTGGGATGTTCTGGAAGCTTCAGAAAAGATAATCGGGAAAGTTATTTACAAAAATGGTAAAATTATATTTTTTTTGAAATTTTGATGGGGTGCTGGAAGCGTTTTGATAGGTTGCAGGAAGAAACATTATTATAGCTTACACCAAAGGTGTACAATAACTCATCAGTATCCTCAATTGTCCAAAATTCACAATTCTCTCTTTGCCTTTTCTTTATTTTGAATATTCTATTTTAGTAAACAAATAATTATTTAATAATAATAAAAATCTTGTTATTATTACTATTAGTATAACATGAAATTAACATACTGAAAAAAAAACTGATATACAAGAAGAGAAAAGAAACATATATTTAAAAAATTTCCTTATCATTCTTCATTTAATATGATAGGATTGTTAGTAATTTATGAAAAATAAATTATAACACAATCATCATTTTCTTATCTTTGTTTTTTTAACAAGAAAAACTTAACGAATGGAATTTATAGAAGTTAAATATATAATGTATATAAAAAATATTACGGTTGAATTGAATCTCTTTTACACATCTATTTACTTGAAAATGTTAATGAGTATTGATTATATTAATTAAATATGATTAATAGTTCTAAGAGAAAACATAGAAATGTATAATTTTTCTTTCATTTAAAATCACGATTTTTTTGATTATTCTTCTCGTTTTAATACCTTTTTATTTATACACCAAGTATTTTCATATTAGATAAAATATTTTCATAGTGAAAGACACTAGTTTATAACTGTGATGTGACACAATGTAATTTTAAAGTTGCTCAATTTCAGAAAAATATTATTTCTTTCTCTAGCCATAATTTGGTGCATGATTGTCAATATATCAATACTTTACGAAAAATATAAACAATTTTGATCTCCATATTGTATGAAAGAATCATACTAATTGCAATATTCATACGTATCACGTTAATATGATTACAGGTTGTGTACTCTTATGAAATTTTGCTGACGTTTAAGTATTCATGAATTATGTTGACTTACATTTATCCAAAAAATTGTTGTAAAATACATTAATTGTCATCATTTGCAATAAGATAGATAAATCATGTCATAATTTAATTAAGATGTTTAGGTTGCTACACTTTTAAATAGAAAGACTTGCATCCTATTAACTTTTGATCTAATGGTAAATTTTTTATCCAAAAATTACTATAAAAAAAATAAGATCATGTGTTTATTTTCTAATAGGACAATTATTAAGAAAGAGATTGTTGCACGTTGCATTAAATAAAAAAAATTGTACCTTGATTATTAACTATATATATTGATATAAAAAAATTATGTTAAGTTGATTAGACCACTTAAATAATGACACCTAGTAGCTTGGAAAACAAGTACAAGACACCTTAAAGCTCTCCCCTAACACCAATTTTTTGCATGGAGCCACATCAATAGGAAAATACCAACTTGTGAAAACTTACTACATATGGATGTACATGTAGGTACTGGGATGTGTGTTTTATGTGGCCTTGATCAGGAGAATGTAAACCACTTATTATTTAGTTGTAAAGTGACCTCTAAGGTGTGGTATTTGTTTGACTAATGGGCAGAAAGGTCCTTTTCTCCTACCAATAGGACTAATATGTATTTTATTCAACATTATCTTTCGGGTTTTAATAGCAAAAATAATAAGATTTGGAGATGTATATGCATAACAATCATATGTGGGATTTGAAACCATAGAAACAAAGTGCTTTTTAATGGAGCAGTGGTTGACCCAGAGGAAATCTCTATAGTTACACAAATTAAGGCCTAAGCTTGGATAAACTATAAATATAATAAGACAATTTTTCCTATTCTGAGTGATGCCTAAATCCCATTGAATGTCTGAAATTGGTTAAGTAATTCACTGATACTTGGTTCTTTATAATATATGTATTCTTGCACTGCAAGAAATTCATTAAATAACAACCAAATTTAGAGACAAAAAATAATTAGTCACTATATTAACTAAATTAGATACTATTTGAGAGACTAAAAAATTATTAGTATTTAAAGTAGTTTCTATTATTGATAAAAAAATATAAAATGGTTTCTAGTATCTAAATTAGCTACCAAGGTTTTAGCTATTAATATTTTAGATTCTAAATTGGTCTCAATTAGTCTTTTAAAGATTAATTTAGAATCTAAGATATTAGTAGATAAAACCTTGGTAGCTAATGGTTAGATACTAATTTAAAAACTACTTTATAAATTTTTATTAGTAATAGAGATACCAATAATTTTTTTAGTCTCTAAAATGGTCTATAATTTTATCCAATAGTAACTAATTATTTTGGTATTTAAAATTAGTTGCAATGTAATGATTTTCTTATAGTGTTGTGGGACATATGATATGGGTTTTTGGGGGTTTATTTATCTAGTTTGGAAATGGTATTGCTAGTTGTGCTCCTTTTGTGCAGGCGCAAAGGACTAGAGGACTCCAACAACTCTAGAAACCTTTTTGTTGCTAGCTAGGATCAAATTCTAAACATATGCAAGGGAAAATGCAACAAAATCTAGTTGATTCTTTACAATATGTTTACGCATTCTTGGACTAGGTAGTGTGGCCTTATACAATTCATGAAGTCAATGTATTGAAGTTGAGAACATTTTTTGATGTGGGAAAAATAATTTTTGTTGTGAGGATTTGTATCTAGATGATCATCTTATAGCTAAGGATTTTTGTGTGTGTAGATTTTGAACTCTTATACCTTTTTACAAGTTCTTTTATATATAGGTTGGATTACTTCTAGTACTCATATTTATTACATTTTTTATTACAGATAAAAAATGTACAAGATGTTGAACCAAGTGGTGTTCAAGCTTTGAAGAATCCAAACCCTTTGAAGGATGTTGAAGCCTTGGCTGTGCTTGGTGTTGCTGTGCTGGTTCAGTATAGTTCTGGGGTAGTTTGAGTATTGTAATCCACCCCTTGATCGAATCTAAAACATAAGCATCTCAATCTTTGTGAAAGTAAAATGTTTTCAAACTTAGTTAAAACAACTGATTGTTTTGTCGAAACAACTGATTGTTTATACTTAGATGTTTTGAGAAAAAAAGTGAAAACTGTTTTTAAAATGATTGAACTGTTAAGAACCAAAACAACCGATTGATTCGAAGAAACAACCGATTGTTTGTTTTGGGACCATAACAGAAAAACTGTTTTATCTTTGACGGAGCTTTAAATGATTTAACTGCTTACGCTCCAGTCATTAAATGTTTTGACCAATCTTTTAATGCAATTTAAGAGTTTGTTAAGATTTGATAACAAACTACATCTTTGAATAAATTCAGAAAAA
>Ga0123342_1007313_pt1 | contig 14660 bp, 7 predicted proteins | sample Turbeawhitnodule_FD_89960 | JGI IMG/M metagenome (GOLD analysis project Ga0123342, IMG submission 89960) | Root nodule microbial communities of legume samples collected from Mexico - Turtle bean Mexico white nodule | ecosystem: Host-associated > Plants > Roots > Nodule | place: Mexico: Nepantla...
TATATATATGTATATATATATATATACATATATATATATATCCCTTTTCTGCAATAAATAACTAGGGTGAACTTCGGCTAAGGAAACTCCTTTGAGTCTGTTATATATGTCAGATACGCCAACAGTAACTACTTTTTGTATGTAGTTAGTTATTCTTTCTAGGAAATTTAATTAGGACAGCTTATGCTGTCAAGTATACCGTAAAATGCAGATGCAAATGGCAGGTCTCAACCACCTTTTACATCCTAGGTTAGAAAAGATATAAGATTAGTTTAGAGGTTAAAGTACAAAAGAAAAGCCCTAAAGAGAGTGAAATAGTGTGCGGCGGGTGCAATTGGTTCCGCTGGAGGGGGTGGCTGCAGCAATGAGCAAGGTGAGTTTAAGGTTTATTGAGTGTATCGAAAAATACTAGTTTTGAATTTAGGGTTTAGGATTTAGGATTTAGAAAAGTATTAGTCGTGGATCGAAAAGACAAGTGGAGACAAAAAACAAGTTTAGAATCCATATTTTTCAATAATGTTATTTCCGATAATGCTATAAAAAATTGTAATCGTTTATTCTGGCTTAAAAATGAACATGAGGAGACCGCTAGAATTTGGAATATAGAAAAAGAATTAGGCTTTACATATATGAGTGATGATGAAGGTGTTGTAAAATCTATTCAGGCAATGGAAATAAGTTTCGTTAGAAAGGAGTCTTTTAGTAAGGGAGGATAGGCGTCTCTGATGAAGATAATTGGGGTTGGACAATAATATAAAGAAAAAATATATAAACAATCTTGTTAGTAAGGAAGAAGTTCTTTTGTATGTCTCCAAGAGACTAAAAGCGAGCAAGTAAGTAAGGAGACTTGCTATCAATTATGGTGGTCTAATGAAATCAATTGGATTGAAAATAGAGCAGTAAATAATGGAGGAGGTTTGTTAACTATGTGGAAAAAAGAATGCTTTTGAATTGACGGATCACAGGAATGAAGAGGGGTGGGGATTGAATTTGAAAGTCATTCTGCATTGTTTTGAATTAGCCTCTGGTTGGAAGGTTAATTTCTCGAAGAGTAGAATTGGAGGGGTGAGGGTTGACCATGTTGTGATCTAGCAGTATGCTGCAATCCTTAACTGCGAAGTGATGAAAACTCCTTTCAAATATTTGGGGTTGCTCGTGCGGGGAGTCACAAGAGAGTCTCATTCTGGGACGGTGTGTTAGAAAGAGTTAAGAGCAGGTTGGGTAGATGGAAAGGTAGATTTCTCTCATTGGTCGGGAGAGTTTGTCTTATTAAGTTGGTTCTTTCTGCTATTTTGTTGTTCTATTTATCCATGTATAAGTTGTCTGCTGTTGTGTTTAAGGAGATTGAAAAAGTTCATAGAAGGTTTTTGTGGGGTTGGGGATCTGAAGGAAGGAAAGTAGCGTATGTGGGTTTCATGGAAAAATGCTTGTGGAGAAGGTGGTGGTCTTGATATTTTGAATTTAAGGTTTTTCAATGCGACTCTGCTAGGAAAGTGGATTTGGCGTCTGGAGACTGAGAAGGGTGGTTTGTGGAAAGAAATCATTGAGTCTAAATACGGAGGTTGGAGAAATTTTCAAGAACAAAGGAGTAATGCTAAGGAATCCAGCTGGTGGAGAGACTTGAAGGGGGTTTGAGGGATGGAGGAATGGGGTAGAACCTTTGAGAACTGTTGCGAGTGGAGAGTGGGAGACGGGAATGATGTCTTGTTTTAGAAAGATGTTTGGGTGGGCAACGAAGATTTGAAAAGTAAATTCCCAAGATTGTTTTCTTTGTGTGGTAATAAAGAAGGTAGTTTAGATAGAGTCTTGTGGGGAATGGGTTCATGATAGATGGGAGTGGAAGTTAGTCTGGAGGAGAGGTATGTTTGATTGGGAAATTTGTCAGGAAGTCCAGCTGTTACAAGAAGTGCATGGAAAGACCCCTGTCTTCAATATTGAAGATAGTCGAGTTTGGAAGGTTGGTAAGGATAGTGGTTATTCGGTAAAATCTGTCTATGCTTTATTAAGAGGCCCCTTTGAGGGAAATAGTATGTTTGTCTCCCTCTGGAAGACTACTGATTTGCCCTCAACCCAGGTTACCACTTGGAAGGTGTTGATTAATTCGATTGCCACGAAAGTTAATCTGGAAAGGCGTGGGGTTTTGGTTGATACCAATATATGTAGTTTTTGCAGGATGGCAGTGGAGTCAACAAAACATATGTTTTTTGAATGCAAGATTGCTTGGCTAGTCTGGAATCAGTGTTATGCATGGATGGGGATAACGTCGGTTGATCATGTTGATCCAGTTTCTCACTTCTTGCATTTTAATTTGTTAAATGCTCCTGTTCAGGTAAATGTTGTTTGGAGTAGTGTTTGGATTGTTGTAGTTAGTGAAATCCGGAAGCACATGAATAAACATATTTTCCAAGGTGGAGTGATCAACCTTTCAGAAGTGTTCATTGTGGCACAATTAAAGGCTTGACCTTAGGTAACATCTAAAATTGTTTATGCTTGTTTTACTTAGTTTGAGTGGTGCATTTATCTTGTGTCTTGTATGTTTTCAATTAAGTGGGCTTTTGTAAGGTTTAATCCTTTGGTTGGGCTGTTTGTTGTTCTATGTTTGTGAGGGTTAGGTTGTTTAGAAGGGGTACGGGGACTTATTGTGTTATGGTTTGTATAAGGGTTGGGTCACCCCTAAAGTGGTTCATATTTATTTATTTTTTCTTGCCGGTAAAATAAAAAGAATGGAGAGGGGTTTACTATTATTGAGGGCGTGTGGAAGATTAGTGGGCAGTGGTTAGGAGGATTTAGTCTTATGCATAAGTTTCCTAGGTTTTACTCGATTTAAACTTGTCAAAAGAAAACAGTACGAGAACTAGCTATTTGGTCAGAGAATGGATTAGAGTGGTCCTTACATGGAGAAGAAATACTTTCATATGGAAAGTGTAAAAGAATTAGAATTATTGGAAGAAATTAACAGGGTACATCTGAACATAGATAACCAAGACATATGGACATGACTAGGAGAAGAAGATGGAACTTAGTCAAATTTGCTAATGTTTCTATGCAGAACTGTAGCAGAATTGATACCACTACTGGTTTTAATATTTTTTTGGCCGATTAAAGCATACCCAATGCCCAAACCCTAGTGTGGAGGATTATGCTAGAGAAAATGCCACAAAAATGATTTTAGTCAGGAGAGGGATCAACTTAAGTAGAACTATTGATAGTTGTCTATCGTTTTGCTGTCAAATTAAAATGATTCCAACGTATACCTGTTTAACGTGGAGAGAACATAGTATAATTGTAGCCAAATGATCCCAAGTCGTCTCCCAACAAATCCAATAATAAAAATCAGAAAATCAGTGTTTAGAATCTATTTGCATGCAATAAAAGTTAGCAATAACAACAAAAATAAAAAAGAGTTGAGATAGTTGTACAGAAAATATAAAAAGAGATTAAAATAGCAATTAAAAAGTGATTGATCCCTAAGTTCTTTCACCATTGAATTCTTCACAAGTTCCCTAAAGATTAATCATTTCTCAATCTTCCAACAAAGCTAAACCAGATTGAACATGCGTCAATCTAATTCAACTGAAGCTCACCAGTAACGAATGCGCCTACTGGTTTAATCAATACCCACTTTGTTCCATGCGTATACTCCATGATAATGGTTATCTCCTCTCTCTTGAATCATGAGCCCAAGAAATTAGTTAGAACAATGCGAACTAACTAAGAAACCAAAGTTTAAGATAAGGAAGACTATAAATCATACGTTCAGGTACAACCTCTCTCAAAAATCAGTTTTTCAGGATATTAGAATATTAAAACAACTGCTATAGAGAATTAAAAAAAAAACTTTTATTGAATAAAACCTCATAACTCAGTGAAAAATTATAAAGGAATCAACCAAAAAGGTTTAGTCTTTCATGCGGGGCAAAACAAAAGAATTACAAAGAAGAAAAGAAACTAAGAAAACCCTGTGAAACTCTTCCTTTCTCCTTGATGCTTGTGTCCTTTTATAGACTTTTATGCTCCAAGGATCTTGAAAAAATATTGTAGTTTAAATTTTGTTAGCAATTTCCAACTTTTGTAATTTTTGTATTTTGCAAAAGATTTGTTTCCAATTTCATTTTTGAGATATTGTAGCTTTTATTTCATCCTTCTTCTCCTCAAATTTTGTTTTCTGTTTTGATTCAAAGAAGTAACTTGGATTTTTGAATATTTGGTCCATTCACAGAGTTAAACACTTCCTTCAGACCATTTACTCTAAAAACACAAAATTAACAAAAATAATAGTTAAGGCCCAAATAAACTCAATTATATAAATATTAATTAAAATAATAAATTTATTTATTATTATAGTCCAATAATATATGATCAAATTTATTGAGTGTAAATAAATATATACTCATCAACTACCTATCCTTTATGCCAGGAACATGATGAAATAGTTCGACACCTATTTTTTAGCTGCCACATAGCATCTACAATTTGAAACACTTTTTTTAGTTGGATACCAATTCAAACTGTCCACCATAACATGGCTATGAGTCATTTCCTACACTTTAACCTTTTTTAATTAAATCAAAAACAGAACATGGTGTTGAAAAGATTGTGGATTGTAACTATTTTTTGAGAATTTGAGATCATAGGAATAGAGTAATAAAGAAGGGATGGCAGATGTTAAGATCTATTTTATATGGCTGAACTCATAAAATATAGACTGTTCAATGTTTGAGAACTATTAGGTAATTAACACTTTATAGGAGGTCGATTCCTGTTATGCAATGTTGTACAATAGATTAGATTTTTGGTTCTATCTCATTGTCTAAGAACTCTTCTTACTTGACCAATATGTTTAGCTTGCTTGTTCTCAGCCACGTATGATTTTTAATCAAAATGCTAAACAAAAATCAATACTTAGTGGTTGTTAAGCTGGGAAAGGCATATGTGTGTTGGTTTATGCAGGGAACAAAGTACACAAACAGTAAAAAAAACAATGCAAAACTATGCAGACCACAAACAAACAATCACAATTAGCTGGATAGGCTCGACAGGGTTCAAAGAAACTTCTTTAGGCTATGTGGATTCACTTATGTTTTTGTTTTCTATGGTCCTTCAATAGGTTTTGTACAATTTTTTTGCAATCTTTTGCCTAAGAGAAGCTCTCTTATCTTTCTCAAGGATAAATCAGGGGTTATGTATTTGGGGGGAGTTTTTTTTGTGTTTTGTTATCATATTTGGATTCATTGTTATCTGCACCCCTTTTTATACATGGATTGGGGCACTCTTTGTGCTGTTTAATTCTTTTGCTGATAAATTTTTTTATGAATTTGAATTTTGGGTTTTCAAAATCAATTAACTAATAATTAATATTTGTTTAAAAAATATTGTAGGTTAAGTTTGCACTCTTCTAAAAATATGATGTTTTTAAAGAGTAATTTTTATCGAGATTTTTATCTTAGTAGAAAGACACAAAACTACTTTTTTTTTCAAGCAACCATTTTTATATATAATATATTGGAATTCATTATTGAAGTTTGTTTGACATTATAAATAGTAAACATAATTATTTTATAACTGCTTTTTGGAATATTTTGTCACATCAAACTATCATAGAATATTTTTGAAATTTCTTTTATGATTTTTTTTAAACGTTAACCAAAGAAACATTGCCTTAAGTTTATTTGGTTTCACGTCTCATAGTGACATTCAACAAGAAGCTGCGAGTAGATTTTAAGTTGCTTGACATTAATTATTAATTGCTTTACATATGGTTATAGAGTGTGACCAAACACGCTATTAAATTGTTGTGATTCATTGTAATTCTTTATATATATGTATATATATATATGGAATATGGTGGTAGAAAATATATTTTGTATACTACAATCACAACCATTGTTCTTCAAAAAAAAATACTATTTAAATAGTATTATATTTATCCGAAAAAGCTAGATAATTTAAATATTTTTATCCTTAAGAGTTTCATGGTAAAAGTATATATAAGCCTATATTGTATAATGGATGAAATAGATTAAGGGATGCAAAAGAATGGGAAGAAACTCTTGTTGCCAGAAAGGAAAGATTAAGGGATACCCAACAACCAAACACTAGTTTTATCATTCATTAATCTATTTTGTCTGCATAGGAACTACCAGGTTCCCACCAGCACATGGATCACTCTTGCTATAATATATAGATATAGATATAGGTATAGGTATATGTAGATGCATGTTCACAATGTCAAAAGTACAAATGAATAACTAACAACAGTAAAAACAAAATTCTAAACCAAATGGGAAAAATCTTCAAGTACTGCAGAAAAATTATGCTCAGTAGAGAACAGAAACGGTAACTGAAATGCATATTCCTGGGATTAATGCATTAATTTCAGATGTATACTGATTTGTCCACATAATAATAGTTGAACATGTCATATAAGAGATAGATGAAGAAAAGAGAAAGCAATTAGGAAGTAGTATGGAACACCATCTGTTTCCTTATTTCGACTAATTAAGTGACACATATTTAAGTTATTAGATGATTATAATATTTAATTACGTATAATGATGAATAATTCAGAGCCAAGTTGTTTTCCTTAACTGTTTCACAACACGTAAAAAATATTGTGTGATATAGCCTCTGTTTGATAACTAATAACATTTTTTTTATCTTCTCTATAAATGTTGTTAGTTTATATTTTGGATTAGACTTAGTTAGGATTTCTCATGATCTTTTATTCGCTTTAGGCCGAGAGTTAAAGTCGATTTTTTTTTTTTTAAAGATTTGAGGGTTTAATTTGGTCATATGATGTTTAGGTTTTATTATAAAATTTTAAATTTATTTTTTGGAAAATTAGGTTGACGTTATAATCTTAGTATATAATATCGGAACATTTTTAAAGTATTCTATATTTATTTTTTATTTTATTTTTTAAAAAGAAGTAGATAATTATTCTATGGTATACTGGTTTTAGAACTAACATTTGAATATTCTTTTCCAATATAGTTTATTCTATATCTAATATAATAATTAGAATTCAAATTTTGAATACTATTTTTAAAATAATACTTTTTATTTTCTTTTAGTCATACAATAATACGAGAATGGGATAACAATTTTAAAGTGGTTTTACGCTATCATATTATTATTATTATTATTATTTATTTTTGTTTCTACTTGATGCAAACAAATCATAGGACACGTTTTTACATTGAATGAAAAAGTAGGTTGATGCATTTAAATATTGGAGTAAGAAGTTTTGTTTGAACTAGAAAGAAAGTTCTTGAGATTTGACACCCCATCTATTGTTGTTTTAGGTCCCCACCCAATGAAGTTGAGGCCAAATACATAGATACTCCAACCAAAAAGCCTAAAAAAAGTATTGAATTGAAAGGTTTTTTAATTTATTGGGTATCTTTTCATTTTTGAACCGGGACTGTGGTACTTTATTTTTGCAATTTTAGTCTTTACATGTTAGTAAATTAGTAATTTTAGTTTAAAATACTACATATATATTTAAATTTTGGTCAAACCAAATACTGATTTTAGCACATTCCGTTAAGGAAGTGTAAACATAATTTAACTAATTAGAAGGTAAAAATTATATATATATATATATATATATATAAATGTATACAAAATTGTGGGTTGGAGGTTTTTTTATTTATTTGCTGAGATTAAACAAGTTAAAATTACTGAAAAATAATGTTATTGCCAGTTGATCTCGGTTGACTTGAGTGGAGAGTTCTGCTTCTGATCTATTTCTTCTTGGTGCTATAGAAAGTGGCCTTGTTGAGATAGAGGGGTTTTACCTGTTGTTCACACTCTGACGATCAAGTCAGTGAGAGTATTCAAAAATAGTAATCAGTTTTAGTCTAAGTCTCAGAAACAGTGTACCTTTATTGGGGTCTCAAGCCTATTTTATAGTTATTCCTCTAACAACTTTCACTCATGAAAATATAATCTCTACTGAAAGCTGAAAGCATAAAATAAGAAAATCACCTGCTTACATGCATCTTTCATGCTTGGGTGTTAACAACAGTAAAACATTCTGTCCACAGACACCTTTACTCACAGTGTTAACAATAGAAAAGAATCTCGTACATCTTTATTCTCGGGTTCTCTCTACTTATTTAATAACTTTATATATTCAACTAACAACTTTATGCATATATTCACACATATTCTATTCTAACATCTTAATATATATCAACATATATATTTAACTAATCAGCTTTATATTAATATATGACCAAACTTATTATTTTTTCCATTTTAATTATTCTCTATTAGACTTACCAACGAAACTGGGCCAAATTCATGACCCACCCTTTGGACCCAATAACCAAGTTGACCATACCCACATGCTGGGACTAAGATCCCGAGGACACGAGCACTCCTTTTCGGTACAAATACAAATATTAAAATCAAAATCAGAGATCCAATATTAAGAGAGAATAAAAATTAGAATTTAGTCATTTGCTTGAGTGAAATTGATAGATAGTATGCAAGTTTCTTGAGAAAATGACATTACGAAAATGATTAATATATAATCAATGTTTCGCTATCAAAAAAATTCTTTAATGATAATCTTGTCTTAATCTCACATGCTCATCTTTGTTTTAAATTTACTTTTATTTCACTCATGTATTTCAATTCAAGTTTTTTACTCTATTAAATAATTCTCATTGTTTATGTTTTATAGGCTTTGAGTTTCGAACTACTTTCATGTGTTTTTTTGTGTGCAAATTTAGGGAGTTTGATTTTTCTTACTGCAGATTTGGAATTTGATTGCTGTTATATCATTATTGCATATTTTGGGACTTTTCTTGTTTTTATCATTCTTACAGATTTGGATATCATTTTTCTCGAAGTGATTCGCTATCTGCTGAAAATTTTCAAGAACATGATATTTAAAAAAACACAATATTCTACATCAGTGACACTCTACAATTATTATAGAAACCTACATTTTAGATTGATTATTAACCAATGTTGAAACACACGTTTTACAGCAGTGACATTTACACTAATTCATTAACCAATATAGAATGTTCAAAATAATTAATATAAAGTGTACCGATATGGGCGAGGCCGACCCCTGGTCTCCCTGACCGAGATCCACGTGACTGTCCGAGATCTTGTCTACCTGACCGAGACCATAGGAGCCTGGCCGAGACCTGAGAGACTTGGCCGAGATGACAAGGCCGATGGTCTACCTGGGCGAGACCTTAAAAGACTTGGCCGAGACGACCGACACCAGGGGAAATTGGCCGACGGCCGACCCCTATCACCGTTAACACTCAAACCAAGGTCAGTGAAGTTAATTCATCATTAAGAATGAGATAATTACAATCATAAGCAATATCCATCTCGCTAAGCGAGCCCAACAAGGTAGGCTCATTAGAATAATATAAATAGCACGCATCCTAAGGAGTAAGGTTATGTCATTTATTACTGTTCACCTACCTGAGAGCTCTTTACTGACTTGAGCGTCGGAGTGCCTTCACAGGTACCCACCATCCGGTGTTCACCCGAGACCGAGTGTCGAAGGAGAAGCAAGAGGACGAGAGGAATCCCAGCTCATCACTCAGTAACCTGACCGACCGAAGGAAGAAGAAGAAGACTTCAATAGTTCTCTAGGTCTAGGAACATAAAGAACCCATATATACCCATATATAATTAATATAGAGAAAACGATTTATGTCTGATCCCATATTAAGATCCCGTTTTCAATGAGAAATGGCACAGTTGCTGTGAAAAAAGAAAACGAAAACTGCACATAGAGAAAGAAGAAGCAACGAGAAAAGAAGAAACCCCACAAAATACAACCGAATCGAGAGAGAAAGGGGAGAACGAAAAAGACGAATATTATTGAATTTAAAAAATGTATCTCTCTCTTACACATACACAGAGAAGCTTTAATAAAAGCAGATAAAAACATGGGCCCAACAGAGGTGCGGCCCAAAACATAAAAACTAAGGTGTAGAAAGGTAAAAGAAGTACATAGAAGAAAATAAAATACAAAAACAAATAATATTAACATTAGGCTAGTTTGTTTGTTTTTCTTTATAGATAGCATTTTGAAAATGGTTATAGTTTTATGTCAAGCTTTGAGTTGTAGTTATTATTTATGAGTAATCATTGCTTGAGATAACGATAAAATCTCTTAACAAGAGTTTTTATGAATCTTGAAATAATAAAGGTCATTGGAATCATTGTATTTTGTTTTCCAAAAGATGTTTTAAACATCCTGTCATTTGGTGAGTAAGTTTGATCATCTAAATATGATATGAATCCTATAATATATAATTGGGAACTTAAAAATTTTCAAATATTAATTATGGAAACCGATTTAAAATCAAGTTCAATCGTAAAATTAAGTTCAAGATCTGAACTTTGTGTGAATTTTTTGTTCATCAATCACTCATCAAACATATGCTTCTTTGGATTAACTTATTATAGATTGTTTTCATGAAAAATCTTTTCAGCAATAATTTCCAATCATATATCTGTTCTATGTCAAAGAAACAGTTAATGCTGTGTATATGCACAGATATTGTTAATGTAAAAATTACTCTATTAGCCCATCTGATATTAAATAGAGAATGCAAGAAAACAAGAAAAGCAAAAGGATATAAAGAACCCTAGAACAGAAACGCGAAGAGGCAGAGACAGAGATGAAGAAAGGAAAAAACGAAAATATTATATCTGTATTTTTTAATGTTACAAGTAAAAGATATTTAAAGGAGAGGTGAAAAAAGTAAAATGGGCTCAAGAGCCATATGCAGCCCAAAATCTCAATAATATTAAAAAGCAAATAAAAACATGTATATTATCAATCATCCTGAGGTTTAGAGTAAGAGAAGTGTTTATTCTTTAACACTTTTTACAAGTTCTAATAAAAATTCATTAAAAAGATTAAAAAATTAGAGTTTCTAACAAAAAAATAACGTGTTTGGTTGCATATTACTAGCATTAAAAGGCTGTTATGTTAAATCTTCTACAATAAATAAATTATAGTTATAATTTAAGTTTGCTAAAAAGGTTTTGATTTAGTGAGACAAATTAAAAGGTTTTGTTTCTGATTTTATTGGTGTGTAGCTGTAATTTATTATTGAATTTTGAAACTGTAAATGATTTTATTGGTGTGTAGTTGTAATTTATTATTGAATTTTGAAACTTATAAAGAATTTAGGTTAATAGGTTCTATTTTGGTCTTTAATATTGCCAATCCTATTTTTAATATAATATCGTTCTAAATTTTATACATGTTCAAAGTTTAATAGTACTACTTTTTTATAAGGATTGAAATATTTTTAAAATATCCTTTTTTAATAATTTAATTAACAAAATATACGGATACAAAAATTTTAGAAAGATACTAATAGTAATTTTATTTTTATAATTTTTAGTTGTTTCTTTTTATATTTATGTATAGTTTTTAATTTGTTTTTTCTTATTCTAGTCTTTATTAACTTTTATTTTACATTATGTCTCTTTAACTAGACCTAGACCTAGAATGAGTGTACTACTTGTATATATTCAGACTTTTTGCTTTGATCTAAGCAAGGAAAATAAAATAGAATAGAAGAAATATTCCTTCTCATAACTTTTGTCTTTCTTTTTCTCTTTTGTTTGTTTATCTTTGTTCTATTTTTTAATTTGGTATCAAAGTCATTTCAAGTTTATCCTAGCGATTGTTTGTTGGACTTATTAGGTCACCTGCTATTGGACCATTATTGAACCACCCATAATATATTGTCTCACGTACGAGCTATCACTCTCAACGTAAGGGGTATGCAAATGCTTAATATGTAGCCGTAGTAGAGAAAGTTGAAAAGGAATACTAATAATAACTAGACAAGATGAAGACTTGCTTGGATAACAATCATGGAAATGGAGACGAAGTAAGAAAGCACCCATGCGAAGCTCATTTTGCACAGCTGTGGTTATCGATCCCTTTATAGTAGTAAGAGAGGAAGGACATGATGTTGCATAATAGTCAAGGTTTAACTCAGCTGAAGCTATGCCAACCAGACATGAAAACAGACACAGACTGAGTTTCATGTTCAGAAGAGTAATTGTGAAAGAGTGCTTTATTAAGTCTTAAAAATTGGTATAAGGATTTTCTACATGAAATGGTTGTGAAGACCTGAAATATGCCGATTTATTTATACTTAAGAGTTACTTTAATATTTTTTATGTCTTTTGATATAAAAGAATTTATAAGAGATTCGACTACAAGAGGTTGTGGTTGTGCCCCTTAGGTGTGGAGGAATGCACATATAAAAACTTCTATCACATAATCAATCATAGCATTGTAGTTGTGTCCATGTATGTGTGAAAGATATATTGATTTAACCAGATGTGTGTGGCCAAGTTCACAATGTGGGAAACATGCTTTTGTAGAAAATTGTATAAGAGATTTAATACAAGGGTTATATGTTTGCATCAACGTATGTATGAAAGACATAGAAAAGTCTACCAAAGGTTAGACATATGCAAATTAAAGATTAATTTAAAATTTAAAATAGTTAGCAGTTAAAACTTTGGTAACTAATATTTGTCATGAAATTACAAAGATCCAGAAAAAATTCTTATGGGATTGGAGAAGCGACACTAAAATAGTGTGGATTAGTTGGAAAAAGATTTGTAGGCCAAAGGAAGAGGGAGGTATAGGCATCAAGGAAATTGGAGCTTTAACAAAGCTCTTCTTGCCAAGTGGGTGTGGTGGTTTGGTACTAAGGCTCTTGGAAAATGGAAAGAAATCTTATTATCAAAGTATGATCCTATAAGCGGTCAGAGAAACATCCCTGATAGACTTAAATCTTGGTGGTGGCGGGATATAGCTAAATCATGTGTGTTAGGTGGTGAAGAAAACTGGTTTAAAAAATCAATAGTTTCGAAGATAGGAGCAGGGGACAAGGTCAGATTTTGGGAGGACAAGTGGGTGGGTGATGAGTTTTAGCACTTCTTTTCCTAGATTACACTCAATATCAGTTGACCAAGGAAACTTTGTTGAGGAAGTAGTGGTTTGGAAAGCGTTAGGAGGAAGTTGGAATCTGCAATGGAGAAGGAAGAGGTTTGAGTGGGAAAGAACTCAAGAAAAAACTTTGGTAGGGTCTATAAAGAGTGTGGTACTAAACAGAGACATATCTGATAAGTGAATTTGGAAGGGTGACATAGAGGAGGTTTATACAATCAAGTCAGTCTATTATTTACTTATGAATGGAAGTAGGGATGTAAGCAACATTTTCTATAAAAAGTTCTGATCGACTAAAGTTGCACCAAATGCTCATTTATTTGTTTGGAGGGTTATTCTAGGCAGAATCCCTACCAGGGTTAATTTAATTGGAAGGGGGTTGTTTTACAAAGTCATTTGTGTTTGTTATGTTCAAAATATGAGGAATCCACAAATCATTTGTTCCTAAACGTGAAGTGGCAGTGACTGTTGCTTGTCTCGAAAAGATTGGATTTAAGTAAGCTTAACATAATAATTTGTATAGCCACTTTGAACAGTTATGTATTCCACATTTAAACCATAGGTAGAATTTGTCTTGGAAGGTCATATGGAATACAAAGCATATATGGATTTTTAGGAATGGAGTAGTCTTTAGACAAGGGGTAGTTGATGTATAGAGAAAATATTATAAATGGATTAACTAAAAACTTGGTTATGGTTGAAGAGTAAATAGCTTTGACCTTCTATTTTTCAGATTGGATACTTAACCCAATCATATGTCTAAAATCTTTCTGATAAAGTGAAATGTAGTTTAGTTTTTATGGATTTTCTATGCTCATATAATCGTTTATGTGCTAGTTTATCTGGGAAGGTTATCTCTAGTCTATGTATGGGTTTGTTGGTGTTCTTCAGCCTGCTGCAAAGACACTGTGTTGTTGTTGGGTGTTGTGTCTTGTATTAAGGGTGTGATATATTTGGTGGTTTGTGTCGTACTTATCCTCCTTGTAGGATTGGTTTGTTGAGTTTTGGCACCTCTGCCTGCTGGCAAATATCCTGTTCAGTTGTTGGTTGCATGTCCTACATTGAGAGTGTGATCTCTTGGTGGGATGATGTAACTGTATTTGTTGGGTTCCTATACCTAGAACTGGTTTATTATTGTTGGTTTGTAGTGTAATGTTTGTTGGATCCTGTGTTGGTAGGGTGGTAGAAAACTTGTTTTGGGTGTTTTGTATAAGGGTTGGGACACCCCTAAAGTGTCTCATTTTATTTTATTCATTCTTTGCTGATAAAAAAAAGTTTATATGGGAAAGATATTCTGTTGTTGTAGGTTTTGCAGAAGAGTAGTAAAGTTTGGACTTTGAAATCACCATAATGATCAAGAAAAATTTGTTTTATAAAAGCAATTTTATGTGCCTAGTTGTGTAGTCCAGAAGGATCATCTTTTTTTTATTAGCAAAGAATAAATAAAATAAAAAAGAGACACTTCAGGGGTGTCCTAACCCTTATACAAAACCCCAAATACAAGTAATCTAGTACCCTACCAACTAATGATCCAACAATACACAATCCCAGTACAAAATATAAAAACCCAACAAACACAGTTACATCAACCCACCAAAAAGGTTACACCCTCAAACAAAGATATACAAGAGGTTTTTGCCATCAGGCTGAATTACCATAACCAAGTGTCAAACTCGATAATAAAAGA
>Ga0123342_1007315_pt1 | contig 14659 bp, 3 predicted proteins | sample Turbeawhitnodule_FD_89960 | JGI IMG/M metagenome (GOLD analysis project Ga0123342, IMG submission 89960) | Root nodule microbial communities of legume samples collected from Mexico - Turtle bean Mexico white nodule | ecosystem: Host-associated > Plants > Roots > Nodule | place: Mexico: Nepantla...
AACACCCAACTTACCGAGTCATACGCCTTCTCGTAGTCTACTTTTAGGCATAGACCCCTTCTTCCACATCTCCTTAACTCCTCCACAACCTCATTGGCTACAATTACACTATCGAGTAACCCTATATCCTTCAGAAAGGCTGACTGACACTCATCGATGACCGATGGTAACACTTTCTTCATACGGCACGACAAAACCTTTGATATGATTTTATACAGGGATCCCACTAATGAGATACGTCTATACTCATCAAGCTTTGTTGGATCCCTTACTTTAAGAACCAAAGCTATAAACAACGCGTTACACCCTTTCGGTATGTTTTCAGATTCCTGAAATGCTTGGACTGCAGTAAGAACGTCGTGCTTGAGGACTTCCCAATTATGCTTAATAAAATTGAAGTTAAACCCATCTGGGCCTGGGCTTTTAGACCCTTCACACATCCACACCGCCTCCTTCACCTCTTCTTGTGTGATATTAGAGATATGCTCTCACTATCCTCCTTAGAGAGCTTCTTGAACTGAACGTTATCTAAACGTACCCCAAAATCATAACGAGCATGAAATCTTTCTTCAAACATGGCTTTTGCTTCCCTTCTTACCACCTCTAGCTCCTCACACCATTGTTCTCCCACGTGTACTCCTTTTACCTCATTTCTAAGCCTCCTCCATCTAATTACCGAGTGATAGTACTTAGAATTGGCATCCCCATGCACTAGCCAATTGGTTCTAGCTTTCTGCCTAGCCAAAGACTCTATTTTCTTATTAGCCACTCTCACTTGACCAATGAGATCCAGCCTCCTCTCCTTGCTATGGTCGTTCAGGTTGTCTACGGCATCTCTTGCATCAAGATCCTCTATTTCCTTCAACATTCTTTTCCTCTCAGTTTCCATATGCCCGAACACCTCTTTATTCCACACTTTGAGGTCACACTTAAGGCATTTCAACTTGTCTTTAATCTTTATTATGTTGTCTCCTTGGATTGCGTATGCGCTCCACTTAGCTGTTACCATCTCCTTGAACCCTGGTTCCATCTGCCATGCATCAATTGTCCTAAACGGCTTGGGTTCCCAGTCTCTTGACCGACACTTTACTACTATGGTGCAGTGATCTGACACCTCCCTTGGCAAAATGTATTGCTTAGCCATTGGCCATTTCCGCAACCATTCTTCTGACACCAATACTCTGTCCAGTCTACTTTTTGTTGTCCCGTTTGCTCTATACCACGTGTATTTCTTGCCCACCAATGGTAATTCCACCAGAAAGTTGCTTTCAATAAAGTTATTGAAGCCTATTATCTCTTTCTTTTGACTGCCCCTTTCACTTACACCTTTCCTTTCACTTTCACACCTCACAGCATTAAAATCTCCGCACAAACACCATGCCCAATTCAGATTTGTACTCATAAGGGTCGTAAGTCCCTCCCATAGTGACTCCTTCTCGCCCATATTACATGCCGCATATACATTGACCACTGCGCATCTCAGATTGGCTTTAGTGTGCAACCCGAAAATCATAATAAACCCTGTACCTACCACATGGCTTTCATACTGGAAAGCTTGCTTATTCCACATTACAAGCAAGCTTCCAGCACCTCTGCACCCTTCATTATGGATCCATCCTACTTCGTTGCTCCCCCACAATGAGAAACACCTAGTGTCTGAGAACTCTACTGACTTTGTTTCCTGCAAACAAACCACCTCCACATTGTCGTGAGCTATAGTGTTCCTCACGTATTTGGCCTTCGTCTCACCTCCCAACTAACATTACATTAATAGTTTTGCCGAATATTACAAATTTAATAAACCATAATGTAACATTTAATTATTAACATAAAATATGTATGATAAGATGTTAAACCTTACAATTAGACATTATTATTGATATTCTAAGAGATAAGTTACTTAGTGCTAAACATGCTACTATGTATATTTATTTTTGTTAGAAATTGAAAAAGTATAAGAACAAAAGGGGATTTAAGCTTAATTAACAAAAAATTAAATTTATTAATGACCTAAAGTTGAATCTTGTCTTTCCGATTTCCAATCATGCACAGTAAGCCAACCTCTCTCTAATTTCAATATGATTGAACATGTGATCTGTTTTACGTACGTGCATGCGTGGTTTGAAAAAGAAAAAAAACACGATAATATCAATCTAGTAAACAACTAGTCCATTAATGTAAATTTTTCGAGTCACTTATGAGATAGCATTATATGAAAAAGGAATGTGATAAAGGTATATGAAAGGAATCATGCACATAAATCCCATCATGTTAGAACAAAAAAATCTAACTGATTAAAACAGAGATAAAATCTTTAGTCAAATCGGAGGCATTGCATTTGGTGGTAGCTAGTGTAAAATGTGATGGACAAATGCTAAAATCATGGAGTGGATTGGTTGAATTTGATGGTGGATCCACACCCACCATGATCACACTCACTTTGGGTCATCTATCTACTCAAAATCTAAATTCTGACTGTTGTGATTGTGAAGAATAATGAATTATTGGGGTAAAAAGTGGGGTAGATGAATGTGTCACTGTTTTGTGATCCTCTTTTTGAACGAGAAAAGAGGATAAATAAGTGAATTATGTTGGAGTGAGATGGTAGTGTGTACCATTGGTCGCAAGCAATAGTGGGGACTGACTCAACTTACCATAAAACTTTATAATGACAATTGTGTGGTGATGGTTGAGGAAGTAGATGAAAAATTCCACTACTCATTATGCTGAATTTTCTCATTTTCATATGAAAATAGAATAATTTTATAGGTTAATTATCCAAATGTTCAAGTTTTAAATTTTTTAAAATGGGTGAACGATTTTATAGTGAAGTTTTAGAGTCTGTTTAGATTAGAGGTGTATTAACAGCAGAAAAATAAGGAGAAAAAAAGAAAGCCACGTAAAAATACATGCAATTATATATTAATAAAAAAAGTAACTATATTAATAATATAAATATTAAAATATTAAAATAATAATAATAATAATATTTAAAATTAATTTATAAAATAATAATATTAGTTAAAAAAATTAAAATAATGATAATAAGTATTAATTAAAATCATTTAAATTTTTTAATTTTATTGAAAATAAATTCTACATACCCAAATATTAATAATAATAATAATAATAATAAATATAATTATTTATATAAAAAAATTATAATAATAAATAATATTATTTATATATAATTAATTAATTTTTTTATATATTAAATGAATTTGAAAATTTTAATTTTTTTTTCAATCACAGCATCATATTATTTATAGTTTTTTTATAAAAAAATTATGTTTAAAAATGATAAGAGACTTGTATTTTTTTATATAAAAGTTTAGTTAAATTATTTTAAAAAATATTTTATATTTTATTATTTAAATATTTTAAAGATAAAGTTAAATTTTTAAATTTACATTTTACACATTTAACAAAAATTAAAATTTTCTCACCATCATCACATCACTAACAAACTTCGATAAAATTTATTCACATATTCACTCTAACATACCCCAATTCAAACATAGTAAGTTTTTTTCACACTTTCTTTTCAATTCCTCACACTTTCATCTTTGACATACTTAACTTTCCACTTCCCAATACAAATAAAACATTAATGTATTTGAAAACAGATGATATGATTTAAGTGAAATTATATTTTAATAAATTCGTGTAAGATGATTTATTCATTTCAATAATTTTTTAATATTTTTATTTATTTATTAATTAACTTATCAAATTAATTTTATTTTAGTATAAAAAATCAAATTTTCCATTAGTTTATTATCTTGGAGATCCAAAATTTAGGGATTATGTAATATATTAGTCTATAGAGATAGAAATTTTATGTTTTTGTTGATTATTTAATGTTAAAAAACTGAACTATTTTTAAGATCTTATAAAAAATGTTATATTAAAAAAGAAAGGAAATCAAGAGTATTTTAGTGCAAATAGTTTACTTGAAATTTTATATCACTTTTACAATATATCATATTAGAACAACTTTGAAGGTTTACAACTTGAAGAAAGAATTCTTAAATATCAAGAACAATATTCTTTACAACCTCATGGCAATTAAAATTAAATTATAAAAGTAACAAAAATTTATTTCCAAAGTAAGATATATTATTATTAGAGAAAAACTAAATAAAATATTATATTTTAAATAATATAATACAAAATCTTAATTAAAAATGTTGTATTATAGAACCTCAAAGAATTATATTAAATGCTTTATTTTAAGACATTAAAAAATGGTTGAGAACCACAATTAAAAGGCATATTTTGTAAATTAAAAAAGAAGAATGTCTAAGATGTTCTTGATGACTACCATACGCTCCTCCGTTCCGTGTGGACCCGTCCGTACAGTTTCTTTAATTCTGAAACACCAACGTCAGGTCACCGTGCAGTTCATGCCCACGTGACCCGACCAATCTCTCACATCCATCATTCAACTTTCTCCGTTTCGTAACTCCACCTCCACACCTATTTATCTACCATTATCCTTGTGAGAAAAACACCTATTTTTTCATTCTTTAGTGTTTTATTAAATATTATATTATTTAATACTTTTCAATTGAATTATAATTTTTTTAAAATTTATCATTAAAACTAAAGTTTATTTTAGTTTTAAATAATTTAATATCATTTATATACATATAAATTCAAATTAACATAAATAATTATAATTTAGCAATAAAGTTAATATAAATTTATTAACAATATAATATTTTGTTAAAATTATATTTTCTAATTTGTTTTCTTTCATAATATATACATATATTATTGGTTATTAACAATTAAATAAAAAAAACTCACTTTTATGTGAATTAACGAAATTTGTCAATTCAAATATAATCATTAGTGTAATTTTTTTTTATATTTATTCATGAATATTATTGTTTTTTTTTTTCTTTGTCACATGTTTGCTCTTCATCTTTTTCTTAATGTCATAGGCTTAGTAGGCACCCCACTCTATTTACAAAATCTTACGAGTATGTCATAACTATGCTCATATAAAACCAGGACCATCAAAACTTTCCATAAAAATATCTATGATTTAAAGATTTTATTTAAACTATTAGTTCTCATTCTCTCATACTTATAATATTTTCTATTAGAATCAACAACTATATTTTACTAATTGATTCACAAATAATTTACATTGTATTTGATTTAGGGTGGTACTGTAGTCGCATATGGATTCCTGAGAGAGGGGAAGTGAGGATGAAAGGGAATGGAAATATGGAGGATTTAGGATGCTCTCAAATATGAAGAGAAATAAGAGTGGATTTTGTTGAAAGCCACATAAGATGTAAAGATCAACGTGCCCTTATTTTATTTACGTTAGAGAGTTGCATACACTGTCATTACATCTTCGCATGGAGATTCCTGACTTTGATTAAGGAATCTCTTTGACCAATTTGAATGGAAATTGAATGCACAAGTGTGTTGGTGAGAGAGTATGTGCATCATAATTGTGATGCACGAATATATACAATAAACTAAAATAATCAAATTTATCAACTACTTTTTAAATTAATAAACTTCAAGCAGTTTCATCAATTAACATCTATTTTATATAACAAACAATCATGCAAGAAATTTGGAATTTGTGACCATGTCATTTTCACATCCAAATTTTCTAACCTAGTGTTATACTGAAAGATAAAACTAGTTTCCCTCACCTGAAAATTTTATAAACACCCTCCAAAATTTAAGTTTGAGATACTACACACTAAAAAATTACATTAAAAATATTAAAAATTAAAGTTATTCTTAATTATAGTGAAAAACCCTTAAATAACTATGAACGAAATAATGGTGTGTATTCATAAAACAAAAATACAATAATAAGCATTTAATGTACTTTAATACATTAATTTAATAAGTTATTGATGAACATTAAGTAATAACAAATATATATAATGCTTTAAGCTAGTATTCATGTAAACATTAACGAATGTTATTTATTACACTTAATATATATTTCGCATTAATAATTTAATTAAATATAGCATTTATGAAATATATTATATTCATTAAGTTTAATAAATATAATGAAAAATATTTAATGAGCTTTGCTCAAAGTATTTAAAGTTACCGTTACTTTTAAACAATTCAACAAGAATTAGTACATTTTATTTAAACAATTAGAATTATTTATACTTATATATAAAGATGTTCTTAATTTTTTTATTAATATTTAATTTTATTATTGTATTATAAATATTGTGTTCTTTCTTAATTTTTTCTAAAACATATTAAAACAGTTATCAAAAGTAGTTTGGTTTTGAATGTAGAATAATTTTTTTTTAATTTAATTTTTTTTGTATAAAGGGGATTCCGATCTCTAACTTCTTTATTTTTTTTTCTTATTTTATCCTTATATTAATATTTAATTTTATTAATGTATTATGTGCGTCATTTTTTATTTTTTTTTAAACATATTAAAAAATTTATCAAAACCAGTTTTGTTTTGAATGTAAAACAGTTTTTTTTTTAATTTAATTTTCTGAAATATATCTCAATTTCTTCAAATTTTATGAACGGTTCAATTTGAATTTTTGGGATTTTATCACAGTTTTCTCTCTCTTTATTCTTCCTCACTTTATCTATCTTTTTCAAATTTCTTGAATCCCAATAACACAACTCTCATGTTGTTTGTGTCTCTCATACATACAAATATACATAAATCTATATTTCATTTAATTAAATATATAAATATATATATAATAATAATAAAAAATAAAAATACGAATGTACAGATGTGGAAGTGTATGTGTTCTCGCTAGTTATTATAATGTAAATAGATTTCACATGATATTATTACATTATTATTATTATTATTATTATTATTATTATTATTATTATTTTCTCTAATGACAATGAATTATTATATTTTAGAGATTTTTTTAAAGATCGTGCCGGTGCGAAACATTTTTTTTCTCAACTGCGTTTTTTTTAATTTATAAGAATTAAATTTAAACATTATTTTTGGAAATTAAACTTCTTGTTCATACCAAGATTTTTACAAGACTCTCGTTTATATTAATTAAACCAATTGGTTTAAAAATAATTGTTCAACATTAAGAATAATTCAAAATGCAAGTTGGATCGAGAATCAATCTTATGACAAGTTCATCAAGTAACAAATTTTGATCGTTATAGATTTGGTGATACCTGATAGAGAATTGGTAATATTTTTAAATCGGTACAAATTAGAGCACATATTATTATGAATTTGTTTTCATAATTTTATTACAAACATGTAAAATAACATGTCTAATTTTCGCTCTCCAATTTTCCTACAATTACTTTTCCAAGTTCGGGCACTTTTGCAAGCAAGAATCAACCACACCAGTGACAACACCACGACCATCTGAAACATAAAAGCCATTGTAAATGAGATGAAAAAGAGTTAAATTAAAAAATAATAAAAACATTAAAGAGATGTGAATGTGATTAAAGAAGAAATACCAATATTGATGGTGACAGATTTGTTGACTCCACAATTTGAAATACAATTGAAGGCAATCGTAGATCCGTTATTACATTTTGCAATACATTTTGCAAAACATTCAGGATAGGGAAGTTCTGAAGCAAAACATGCTAGAGCACATTCTGCTGGACAGGGAAGTTTTGCCTCAATATTTAGAATTTGTACAAAACCCAACATAATCATCATCAAAATTGCAACTCTCTTAGTTTTCATCATCTTATCCCCGAAAACTACTCTAACTCTCTACACTCTAGATCAAGGTTTTGTATAAATGAGTGTTGCGTTTTAAGGAAAAACGTGTATCAATTTAAAGGCAAAATAAGTGTCTTCAAAGTAACTTTCTCTACTAATAGGTGTCAAAAAGAGTGTAAATTTATGTCTCATTAAATTTGTGAATAGATAATGTATAGGGGGAGCTAAAACACGTTCTGCATATTTTATTACTTCAATATTGTTTCACAATTCAGTCACATTTGATGTTGGAAAATTTCTTGAATGGTATGATTTTTTTAAATGGTATGTGATTGAATGATATGTATTATATATGAATGATAAAAATTGTATGAAATTGATGTTATACATTAGGGATAATGTATGAGTTGTTGTTTGATGACATTAAGTATGAAAAATCTATGTTTAACAGATATCATCTAGCTTCATTGATGATCTAAGTCATATAAACTAAGATATCAGGTGATGAGAAGCTGAGAGGGAGTTCATACACACCGGTCCCACTATAAGACACTCGATATTGGATGTTTGAACTTACCCTGATCATTTCTCTTGGATTTGCTGGTAATCTTTGGATCAAGTGTTAGTCTCTGGTAGAGGCATACTTAATGAGTTCTGGAAGACATAGTGAGATTGAAATGAAATCCAATGACTATGATTGAAAATAAATCCATATGTGGTCTATATGAATGATGAAACTGATATTAAAATTTTATATGAGAATATTTAAAAGAAATGTTTATAAATGATTAGTTTTATTTTATTTTTGCATGAATTAAATATGTTATGAAATTTCTTTTCATTAGCTTACCATTACTTTTCTTATTATGTTGTGAATTGTGATGATTATATTACGTACACGAGCAGATGATCACATAGGTGTCGGAGGGTCTGGAGGGCTTTGGGATGTAGTTTTGAACTTTATATTGTTAATATTTTTATTTCTATAAATCATAATCTTGTAATAGAAATATTTTGAAAAACTCCAAGTCTGTATAGAATCGGTAGAACTTGTATTGAAATAATTATATGTATTTTTGGGGTGTTACAAAAGGAAAGAGAAAAAAAATGGAAAGTAGGATACGCAAAAAAAAAAAGTGAGAAGTAACCAAGTAAAGATGAATTAAAAATTGCTTCTTAAATCAATTTAAAAAATGTTTTCTATGAAATTACGAAATGTTCAAGATAATTTAATAGAATAAAATATTGGGATAAGAGTAAAATAAAAAAAATAAAACGATTATAAAGAAAATTTTATTTTATATATAGGTATAGATGATAAGTCTATTATTACCTGCAATATATGATTTACATTATGATAATAGTTTATACCCACGTTTATAAAAGATATTTGTTATTGAAATGCATATAATATATTATTATCACACGTTAAAATGAATGTCATGCATTCTGTAATATAATATTAGCAAATTAATATATATTCCTTAAATGTATACACCTTTCAAGGAAATTTTTTTATATCTCCAAAATTAACAATCTAAAAAAATTATTGCTATAAAATTTAATATATTAGTAAATTAAAAATTCAAGTGTCATTCCTTTATTCGATGCACATGAAATTATATGAAATAATTTGCATAATATGCAAAAATCTCGATAAATAACATGATGTCCATATTTTTAACTGTTCATGTTGACAAATTTTTGGTCAGTATATTACATTCTTAAAATAAAAATACAATTAGTAAAAAATGTTTTGTAATAAGAATTTAATGTACTTTAATACATGAATTTAATAAGTAATTAATGAACATTTAATATATATGTACTTGGGTAATGCTATTAACCTAGTATTTATGTAAACATTAAAGATAAGCATTTTATTTACTTTAATACATGAATTTAATAAGTAATTAATGAAAACTTATTGTATATGCATTTAGGTAATGCTAATTAGCCTAGTATTTGGGTAAACATTAAAGAGTATGATTTAAATACATTGAATAAAAGCATTTAATATATTTTAATTCATAAATTTAATATGTAACTAGATTTCACATTATATTATCACTTTTTTTTTTCTCTAATGGCAAAGGATTATTTTGTTTAAGAAACTCGTAAAATTAAATTGTCATGATAATTAAGGTAAATATGATGAGTATTATTAACATGATTGAACATTCATATTAATAATATAAATATATATATTCATACTTCAATTTCTTGACCAAAAATTACAATAAGAAAAAAATATAATATATATAATAATTAGTAGGATTGGAACTATTTTATTTATTTATTTATTTTTAAGAAAAAAAAATATAAAGTAATTAGTCACTATATCTACTAAATTATATACTATTTTAGACAATAAAAAATTATTGATACTTAAAGTGATTTCTATTATTAATACAAATTTATAAAATGGTTTCTAAATTGGTATCTAAATTAGCTATCAAAGTTTTAGCTACTAATATTTTAAATTATAAATTAGTCTTTAAAAACTAATAGAAACTAATTTAGAGTATAAAATTTTAGTTACTAATATTTTAAATTATAAATTATTCTTTCAAAAATTAATATAAACTAGTTTAGAATATAAAATAATTAGTAGCTAAAACCTTAATAGTTAATCATTAGATACCAATTTAAAAATTACTTTATAAATATTCATTAATAGTAAAAACTACTTTAGATACTAATAATTTTTTTAATTTATAAAATAGTCTTTAATTTAGTTAATACAGTAACTAATTATTTTAGTCTCTAAAAATAATTTTATTTAATGATTTTCTTGTAGTGTATATTTTATTTGAAATTTATTGCTGATTAAATTTAAAAATAAAATCACAATATTTATGATAATTTCATATCTATAGCTGGTAAGTTTTTGGAATGATCCGTTTTATCTAAGTATAATTTACATGATTGGTTTTAAGCTCAACATGTGTGTGAGGGCTGTTTAATTATCTGTGTTATTCATATAATAATTGCCATAATTATTCTAAGATGAAAACTATCATGATATGTATTTACTGATTATAATTTTGTGATCATATAGTTCAAATTAAAATTTATTAAATACATAGGTTATATTTCAAACTATGCTAAAGGCTGCGTATTTGTTTCTTTGGACGGTTAATTCATTAATTAATCAAAGTAACAGATTTTTTTATTTGCTGTATTGGAAAAGCTTCAAATTTTAACTCCAATTGTTTTCTCAATTGGATGGTTGAAATTGAATGTTTATTTTGCACTAATTTTTGCTTTAGAGACTTTTATTTTATTATTTTTATAAATTAGTGCAAAATATTACCAATTATTTGATTACTATGTTTTGAAATAAAAACTGGTTAATTGATAATGAATTTTTAACTACTTTTTCTTGTAAAATTATCTATGGAGATTAAATTTAGTTTCTTTCATGACATATATATTGAAAAAAGATTTACAAAAATATTGTAATAAATTAATGGGTTAAATATGTTTTTCGTTTCTACTTTTATGTGAAATTGATTTTCATTCTTAGTATAAATTTTAGACCTTTTAAATATTTGTAGTAACGAAATTATTGTAATGGGTTATTTCCAATTTTTTACGTGACAAACGAATTTTCGATATAAACTAATATGTTAAAATATATCTGAATAACTTATCGTTGATTTGGATATTATAATATAGTTTACGTTGAAAATTTAATTATTATGTCAAAAGAAACTGATAAGAAGTTATTTCAATAATTTTCTTACTACAAATTTTTAAAAGATATAAAGTTTGGATTGAGAATGAAAATGAATTTTAAATCCTAAATCCTAATATAAGAAATAAGAATGAAAAACATATTTAACTTTAAATTAATTAATCAATTGAATCATGCATCAAAAACATGTCTTTCTAATTGGGATCGTTGAAATGAAATGTTAATTTTGCACAATGTTGTCTTTATAAAATTTTATTTTGTTTACCTTATGGTGGTGCTATTGGTAATAAATAATCACCACTTTAAAAATTTCATAACAATCATCACGCACAAGAATTGTCTATTCTTGTTTTGAAATATTCTAACAACAACTTATTAGTTTTGCAAGTTTGGACACTGTTGCAGACAAGAATCCACCACATCAGTCACAACACCACGATCATCTGATACAAAAATCATTATAAAAAACCCATGATTAATTCAATTATAAACCATAAAAACAGTAAACAAAGATTAGTGTGATTAGAGGATAAATACCTATATTGACGGTGATGAACTTGTTCACGCCACATTTACTTACACAATTGTAGGTAGAGGGAGACATTGCAGGACATTTTGAACAACATGTTAAAAAACATATCGCTTTAAAAGTTGCACGTAAACATTTTAGAGCACATAATGCAGGACATGGGAGAGTTGGCTCAGTTTTTACCATTTGTGTAAAACATAACACAATCATGATCAAAGCTGCAATTCTGTTAGTTTTCATCCTATTTTTTTCCATAGCTTCTCTCAAAGTCCCTATACTCTATCTCAATATTTCTTGTATAGATGTTTTTGTTGTGATATTTTAAGGAATATCAATATCAATTTATATACACACAATAATATTTGTAAACTAACTTAAACAAAAGTCAACTTATTTTAAGATTAAATTCACATTAAATTTGGTTATAAAGTCTTTTAAGATTAAATTAACTCTCATTAAAATTGTGTCAAATCACTACAAGAAAAACTCAATTTATCTATGGAAGAATTTCGTAGTGTGTCTGTGGGTAACGAAAACAGTATATTTTATTTTTAAATTTTTAATTATTATTATATATGATATGACATTTATTATTAAAGTTAAAACTCAAAGCCAAGTCTTTTAAGGAATGACTAAAGAAGCTTTAACCATTACACCAGTCAAGTTTTGTTGTCATGATTATTATTATACTTATTAGTATGATTATTAATTTTATAATATTAATAATATGTATACTTATTATTTATGAATATTAGTTATAATTTTATGATTATTTATATAATAATAATATTTTTAATATTATGTATATAATTATTATGATAAAAGTTGGTAGGTAATAGAGATCCGTGGATAATAGTTGGTAGGTAATAGAGATTCGTGAGTAATAGTTGGTAGATAATATAGATTTGTGGATAATTGTTGGTAGGTAATAGAGATTCGTGGGTAATAGTTGATATGTAATAGAGATATGTGGGTAATATTTGGTAGGTAATAGAGATCCGTGAGTAATAGTTGATAACTAATAGAGATTTGTGGGTAATAATTGATAGGTAATGCTGAATTTACCTACGGATTCAGATTTGTGGGTAATATCCATAGGTAATGTTGTCCATGGTTAATATTTGTATGAAATGCTGAATTTATCTATGAATTTAGTTCCGTAAGTAAAAATCCGTAGATAATACTGATTTTTTTTTGTAGTGAAGTCTTTCAAGAGGACCACATCCAAGTTGATGTGTGTATAACTAAAATAGAGAAGATAAGTTTCTTATGTTATTCAATAAACTAAGAATTTACGAGATTGAACACTTGAAATAGAGGGTTAAACACTCTCATTTGAAAAAAATAAATATTGAAAGTGACTAGTATAAATAATCAAATGTGTGCCCTATAAATTATATGATTTAATAAGATTGAGACTTGTGTTTCTTAAAATGCAATATATCATTTGAACAAAACCACACAAAAGAAATAATTAAGGTTGTGACATAAGAGGAAAAATACATTTGGATATTTGAGTGAACTTTGTAAATGGTAAAAAAAGTCAAACAATTGGGAGAGAATAAAAATAATTGTGCAATGAAAGAAAAAAAAAGAGCTACTAAGGACCATGGAGAAGAATGAATATAAGTTTTTTTGGTTTTGTAATAAACAATAAGTGCTTTAGTAATTTAGAGATGGAATAAATGTGAGGACATTAATGTGTATAAGAAAGGGAACGCTACACAAAATGGATATAACTACTAGAGAATCATGAAATGAAAATTAATTTTAAAGATAAAAAAAATTGTTATATTGACTAAATTAGATAACTAAATTGTTATATTGATTAAATTAAATAATTTTTGGTAACCTCATCCCAACCTTTAAAAAACAAAAGGCCTAATAATTAATATAATAACTAATTATTTGTTGTCACTAAGATTAATTTATATTTGATGACCTTTATGTATATGTTAATTTACATAATAAAATTTTAAAAAAAGATATTACTCATACCTAGTTAGGATGAAATCTGAATTAAAATGAATATAATCAAATTTCAAAAGATCAAGTTTATTTCTCATGTCAACTTTTTTTTTATCCGTTATAGTGTAAAAAGTATTTAATGTACTTTAATATATTTAATGTATTTGTCATGTCTACTTTTATTTATCCGTTATAGTGTAAAAATTATTTAATGAATTTAATAAATAATTAATGAACATTTAATATATATATATATATATATTATATTTGGATAACTTTATTTATACTAACGTTAAAGAATGCTATTTATTGTATTTATTAAATGTCTATTTTGCACAAACTTTTATTTTGGGGATTTTTTTATGATCATTTTATTGGTGTGAAGTATTTTTTTTTTTTTATAAAGTTTTCGTGTTAGGCATCATTATGCAACTTGACATCTCAGTTAAGCTGACACCTCAAGTAACAACAATCATCTGTCATCACATGAAAAAAAATATTATTAAAAAAAAGAAAAAATAAAGAAAATACAAAAATATGGGGGACTAGACCAAAACCCATATGTTAACACAAACGATACATAGGTAGATTATACCTATTCATAAAGAATTCTAAGAACAGACTAGCTGGGAGGCTATTATACCAATGAAATGATTCTCTATGAATAAATCCTAAATTAGTCAACTTATCAGCACACGCATTTCCTTCACGAAAAATATGAGTTACCCTAAACCTGATTGTCCCACAAAAATTAAGACAAGTATTCCATCGATTC
>Ga0123342_1007316_pt1 | contig 14659 bp, 13 predicted proteins | sample Turbeawhitnodule_FD_89960 | JGI IMG/M metagenome (GOLD analysis project Ga0123342, IMG submission 89960) | Root nodule microbial communities of legume samples collected from Mexico - Turtle bean Mexico white nodule | ecosystem: Host-associated > Plants > Roots > Nodule | place: Mexico: Nepantla...
TCTGGATTTGATTACCTAGTGGATTCCCCAGTGGTTTCTGGGAAACTGGATGTAGCTCTTGGGTTAAGAGTGAACCAGTATAAACTGTTTGTGCAATTCTCTCTTCCTTAAACTCTTTAATTTTAGTTGTTGTTATATTACTGGTATAAACAACCGATTGTTTTTGCGAAACAATCGACTGTTTTCCTGTTTTGAGCTTTGTTCTTGGCAAAATAAATTCCTAAATCTAGTTTCTTGCAAAGAATTTCATTTTATCCTAAAAAGTTTGCGAAAACCCTCTTTAAACCATTCACCCCCCCACCCTCTAGTTTAAAGTCATACATTCTAACAAAGGCAGACAAGTTCTTAGGTTTCCTACTCACCGAGCGTGGGATAGAGGCTAACCCAGATAAGTGTGCGACAATCCTTGCCATGCGGAGCCCAACCTTGGTAAAAGAAGTGCAGGAGTTGACAGGGCGGATGGCCGCCCTGTCTAGGTTCGTATCCGCTGGAGGGGATAAGGGCCACCCCTACTTCCAGTGCTTAAGGAGGAATAGCCGGTTCGTGTGGACCGCGGAGTGTGAGGAGGCATTCCTCAAGTTAAAGGAGTATCTGGCCGCTCCTCCCGTGTTGTGCAAGCCGCAACTGGGTAGGCCGCTCCAGTTGTACTTTGTTGTAACGGAGCGGGCGATCAGTTCGGTCCTTGTGCAGGAGCAGGACCGGATACAGAAGACAATATACTTTGTGAGCAAAGTGTTGCAGGGGTCGGAGGTGAGGTACCAAGCCCTAGAGAAGGCAGCCCTGGCCGTGGTGTTCTCGGCCAGGAGGCTTCGTCACTACTTCCAGAGCTTTACGGTGGTGGTGATGACGGATTTACCTATCCAAAAGGTGTTGCAAAAACCGGACGTGGCCGGCAGGATGGTGCGTTGGGCGGTGGAGCTCTCGGAGTTCGATGTTCAGTATGAGCCCCGGGGCCCCATCAAAGGCCAGGTTTATGCAGACTTTGTAGTGGAGCTCTCCTCAGGGAGTACGCAACAGGAAGGGGAGGCTAGTTTCAGATGGGTGCTCTCTGTTGATGGATCCTCCAACCAGCAAGGAAGTGAAGCTGGCGTGATCTTGGAAGGACCAAGCGGGATGTTAATCGAGCAGGCTTTAAGGTTCGCTTTCAAAGCCAGCAACAACCAGGTGGAGTATGAAGCCCTCATAGCCGTGATGCTCTTGGCCAAAGAGATGGGAGCTCAGAGTTTGCTAGCAAAGAGCGATTCTCAGTTGGTTACTGGTCAAGTGATCGGGGAGTACCAAGCCAAGGACGCGCAGATGGCCGCATACTTGGGGTAGGTCCAAGTTTTGAAAGTTCGTTCCCGATGTTTGAGTTGGTGCACGTCCAGAGGGAGCAGAATGCCCAAGCTGACCTACTAGCAAAGCTAGCCAGTTCGGGCAAAGGGGGGAGGCAGAGGACGGTAATACAAGAAACCCTCAAAACACCACAGACATTCATCGTTGACAATATGATGGGCGTTCATCAGGTCAGCACGTCTAGGGAAGTGGCAATGAGTCATCGGTCACTGACTCAAAAGACGCTGAGGACGCCTAGTGTAAACGCTTACCCGAGCACGCTAGGGGATCCTATGGAAGTATGCTCAATTGAGGAGGGGACACGTGGATGACACCCTACCGACGCTACCTAGCCGATGGGATACTCCCAGTGGAGCCTGGGGAGGGCAAGAAGGTAAAGAGGAACTCTGCTAAGTACACCCTAGTGGATGGGGAGCTGTTCAGGCATGGGTTCACCCACCCAATCTTGGTGTGTGTGAGCGGAGACCAGTGCACACGGATAATGGCTGAGCTCCATGAAGGAATTTGTGGTAGCCATGTATGTGGTAGATCCTTGGTGTCAAAGGTCGTTCGTGCGGGGTACTACTGGCCAACAGTGAGAGAAGATTGCACGAGGTACGCCCAGCGGTGCAAGCAGTGTCAACAGCACGCCGACTGGCACAAGGCGTCGCCAGAAGAGCTGAGATCGACATTTTGAGGCCCTTTCCTTTGGTGATAAGACAGATATAGTATCTTGTAGTGGCCATCGAATACTTCACGAAGTGGATTGAGGCTGAGCCAGTAGCGCAAATCACAGCTCACAAGGTACAACACTTTGTGTGGAAGAACATAGTATGTCATTTTGGCGTGCCGAGGCGTCTAGTTTCTGACAACGGTACACAGTTTGCAAGCCAGCAACTGGGCAAGCTATGCACAGAGTTCGGGATAAAGCAAGTGTTTGCATCAATTGAGCACCTCTAGACAAATGGGCAGGTTGAGTCCGCCAATAGAGTCTTTCTTAGGGGGTTGAAGAGAAGACTTGAGAAGGCTAAGGGGACCTGGAGAGACAATATTTCCCAGAATATTGTAGGCTTACCACACCACGCCTCAGTCCACCACCGGAGAGACACCCTTCAGTTTGGTGTATGGGTTGGACGCAATGATTCCAGTGGAGATTCAGGAGAGCTCGCCACGTTTTCAAAGTTTCGTGGCTGAGGAGTCTAACGAAGAAAGAAAGGTGAACCTGGATCTGTTGGACGAGGTCAGAGAGGAGGCGAGGATCAAAGCTGAAGCAGTAAAAAGAAGGGTGGAGCATAAGTACAGTTCGAAGCTAAGGGAGACAGTTCCAGGTTGCTGACCTGGTAATGCGAAAGGCTCACCCGTATCAATTGGAGAACAAGTTGTCCCCCAAGTGGACTGGCCCCTTTAGGGTGACGGAAGTCCTGGGAAACAGGGTGTACAGGCTTGAGACCTTGGAGGGAGGCGTCATTCCTCGTACTTGGAATGCGGCTAATCTCATGTTTTATTTCAGTTAAAACTCTAGCATTGTACACAGTTTAAGGGGATACTTTTTTTCCCTTTGTTAAGGGTTTTTTAACGAGGTAACCCAATAAAAATTACATTTCAAGTACATGTATTTTCAAGTTTTTTGTACAATGCAGAGGCGAACCTGTCGCCTTGGTGTTTAGACACCTCGAGAGGAAGGGGCAGTTTCCTTTAGGACGCTTCCCCCTCGAGCGTGGGCGCCAGGCGCGAACAACAAGGTTCAGCCAGAAACGAACCTGTTGCCTTGGTGTCTAGACACTTCGAGAGGGAGTGGCAATTCTCTTTGGGACGCCTCCTCCTCAAAGAATGGGCACCAAGTGCGAGCGATAAGGTTCAACCGGTGATGAACTGGTCGCCTTGGTGTTTAGACACCTCGAGAGGGAGTGGCAGTTCTCTTTTGGACGCCTCCCCCTCGAAGAGTGGGCACCAAGTGCGAGCGATAAGGTTCAACCAGTGATGAACTGGTCACCTTGGTGTTTAGACACCTCGAGTGGGAGTGGCAGCTTCCTTCAGGAAGCCTCCTCCTCAAGTGTGGGCACCAAGTGCACCGGTCGTCTTGGTGTTTAGACGCCTCAAGAGGGGTGGCAGCTCCCTTCGGGTCGCCTCCTCCTCGAGCGTGGGCACCAAGTGCATCGACCATCTAGGTGTTTAGACACCTCGAGAGGGAGTGGCAGCTTCCTTCGGCACGCCTCCTCCTCGAGTGTGGGCACCAAGTACGAACAGCAGGGTTCAGCCAGTTAAGTCCTCCTTTGCGCTTAAAGCCAGTCTGGTAGAAGAAGAAGAATGGTTCACCATCGTTGGCACGATTGTCCACGCACACAGGTTCGCCCTATATGCAGTGGCAAACCAAGATGTAAGCGTCACACTCTATCCCAAACACCCTACCCTTGAAGTCAGGCTCGCTGCCCAGGTGTGCCCTCCAGTCAGCGAGAGAGGTGAGGGAGGAGGTTTTAGCAAGGAGCTCGTTAGAGGCCCAAGGGTATAACAACTTGTAGTTGACGCTAGGAGGAGGAGGATTGGCGGTGACTTTCGTTCGTTCCATGATTTAGGAAGCTAGGAAAAACAAGGAAAAGAAGAAAGCAAAGGTTCAGCAAGGGAAGGGGGGGGGGGGGGGGGGGAGGGGGGGGGGTGGGGCTATGGTGTGAAACTGAAGAAACCCAGAAAACCCTACCCTCGTAGGAAAACTCAGAAAACAAAGGAACGAAGAAGATGTAGAAGAAAACTCAAAATGCGGAAGTTTAAACAGTCACAGGCAGTTATCAATACACGCATCAGAAGTAAAGAGCAATCAATGGAGAAAAAAAGCATACCTTTGATTATTGATGAGCGAAAGTTCTGATTTTTGCGAAGAAAGGAAACCAGAGAGCTCGAAGGAGAAGATGAAGAGTGCGAGAGAAGTTTCAAGTGATGAAACAGTGCATGAAGCGCGCGTTTTTGAAAGACTTAACGTAAACTTGAGAAGCGCAAGTGACATTAAGTCCCAGCCGCCTGATTAAGACACGTGTGAGCTGATTAAAGCATGAACAGGAAAGCGTCACTTTTGTGCACTATGCATGCCCTGTCACTTGAAGCCATGTAGGTCGGCAGGGCGAGGCCATAGTCTTTTCGCTAAACAAGTTGACAGCTCGAGACTAGGGGGCTTGTGTACCGACTAGTCCTCGGCCTTGGACGTTGACCAAAGTCATGGTGGGGCCCCGAAGGTTGGGTCCACTGGGAGGTCCGCAGGACATAGCGGAGTCTCATTAGACTCGCGGATAAGGGGAGCTGAGGAGGGGGCGACACCAAGGCAGGGCGTGGAGTCTTCGGGCCTCGGCACACCGATATTAAAGGATCGACTGAAAAAGGTGGTTTCCAAACCACACTCCAGTTACCGACAGGGGAAAGCCTAGATCACGAGGGGTCCGTGCATGGGGTGTAGGGAACGCGGTAGTACGCACCACCGTTAAAGAGCCACTGGGAAAGAGACGACTCGTGAGGGTCACGTCCCAGGGGTGATCTGCATGCATGGCACGTGAGTAAGGCATAGAACTCTTATGGCGGATGATCCAAAGATTGGGTGCATGAGTTAGCATCCAAGTGGTCATCCCGCGCCAGTTTTGCTTCGGCAAGGTAGTCTTACGCACTAAATAGCCCTAAGACTGGGAATAGTGTCGCTAAGACGCGCCTACAGTATACTTTAGTCACAGTAAGTAAAGGGGCAGAGACATTGAAAGGTATATAAGGGATAACAACGAACATAACAAGGTACGCTTTTAGAACGTATTACGCATTTTTCTAGAGCAAGTAACAGAGAGAGAGAGAGAAAGAAGAGTTTTTGGTGTTTCATTGCCCGAGAGTTTGACTTGAGCGTCGGAGTGCAAACGGCCGCGAGGGCGCCCTTTGTCTCTTTCTTACAGGTGTTTGTTCCTCAAGGGAGTGAAGGTGGAGACAAGGGTTCTTGGAACGCGAAGTTATCTGAGGTGCACGAAGACGTTTGGGTCACCGACGGGAACAATATTCTCCTTATTGAAATCTTGCTCTGATTAAAGAAAAACGTGGGATATCTATAAAAGGGGCTTGAGACCCCTAGTAAAGGTATGCTATTTATAAATACATAAGACTGGAACTGAATATTTATTTTGTATGCTCTCACTGATTTGATCGTTAGAGTGTGATCAACAGATAGAACCCCCTTTATCCCAGTGAAGCGGCACCTTGAAGCAACAATTGGAGACAAAGCAGAAGAGGAGTTTGCCCATTCAGTCCACTCGAGGTCAACCGGCGAGACTAACATGTTTTCTTCGTTATTTTAGATTTTACACATATATGTAGTACAGACACTGACACGAACACTGATATGACACGTACACGGACACGGAGATATGTAAAATCTCTAAAATGTATGACACGGGGACACAGATCTATATATTATATAATTATGAATTATATAAATTGACAATAAAGATTTATGTGCACAAGTATGTTCCAGATTATTTTTTGGAGCAGAAAGATGTTTTTCATGACTGGTTCACAAAGATTTGTTTCTTATTCTTATCATTAGAATAACAATTTATACAATAAAGTTTGAATTTTAGAAAATTAATGTATTTTTCCTTTCTAAAATTGTGTTAGAACCGTACTAGAATTGTCAGAAATCTAGCAAATACTTTTTGAATTGGACACTTCACGAATACGTGTCCTACAGGTGTCATACGAGTGTCGGTGTCCGATACTCGTATCGGACACCGACATGCCATTTAAGAAGAGTGTCTGAGCTTCATATATCACATTTACTATTTTGTTTGTCATGCATGTTGATTAATCCTAGTTGTTGCAATTTCATAACCTACAAATAATTCACTTGTCCTAATCTAGCATGCCACACATCATACGAATCAACAATATAAACAGAAGACTCATATTCATTAATAATTTCAGAGATGTTCAATACAAAAAGACCTTATCACAATATCTCTTTCCCACAAAAACATTATTAGATTGTGGTTAAAAGATACTCCTTTTAATCATATACTCCAAATTTTGCTCATGTGGTTAAAAGTTACAGATTGTTTATGACAACATATTCGATTTTACTTTCTTATCATTAAATATCAATCACATTTAGTTTTTCTTTCAAATTATTCATTTTGACTAGATTTGATCCAAGGGAGAAAATCAAGTTTTTTTCCTAAGTACATAAACTAAAAAATCAATTTGAAATTTGAAGACTGAAAATCAAACTGAGAGCAAAGCGAATTGGTTTGATCAACTCTAAAAATGTCCAACATCTTAGAATTAATGGATCAATGCAGGGACCAAAGTGATTATCGCAAGACCAATAAAAAAAAACTAGCAGTTTAATTTTCAAAAATGATCTCTCTGCATACATATTATATATAAATAAAAAGAGATTATGTTATTCTAAGAGTTCATTTTGGCCAATATTTTGTACATTTACCGATAAAAAATGAATATTTTTTTTAAAACCATTATATAAGAAAAAAGTAAATGTACAGCTTAAATATATCTCTTTCAAAATTTGTCTTATATTGCCTTCATTCTTCCGGTAAAGAAGAGTTTAAAATTGAATACTATCCATAATATTTCAACAATCTGCTTTCTTTTCTAAAATACGGAGAAAGTAAGGGATAAAACCATCATTTCAGATACTTAAATCTAAATTGAAATTAAATTCACTATACCGAATATTTTAAAATTGAACCAGGTTCACTTTAAACATGAAAAAGAAGAAAATATATATACTTTAAAAATAAAGTCTAATTCCTAAAATTAAGTTGTTCTAAACATATTCTAAAAAAGATCAAAACTAAAGTAATGCCCCGTTCTCTTCACTGCTCTTAATTCGCCTGATACGAGGGCTCTGCATCACGGCACAAACAAGTTCAAATTTCAGTAGAAAAGATCCCAAATAGTTCTAAACACCAAAAACGGTGAGGGAACAGTTATCGTTACATAATTAAAATCACGACCTTATGCCGCATCTATGATTCACCTTTGCGTAGCATATACAACCTACTGCATACTACACTACCTACATGGTGTACCTGGATATCAGGCTGATGTGCATAATCAGTCCAGTCCAGTCCACAATCTAAGAAATGCCAATACTTTTGAATGGTTATGGCCAAGATACATCAGAAAGTGCTAGACTGATTTGACATAATGACTTTCAATTTTCTGACGACCAAAAATCCAATGTGGAGATACAGATGAAATATTCTTTAGCTTAGTTAGCTCTTAATCTCAAGATTTCTTTAGCTGTTCTCCGCCGAAAGTACGACATGTGTTCCTACAAATGAAATTATGGGAAGGGAATTCAATTCAGATACCACATGAAAAATATAGTTACAAAAAATGTGCCTTCCTTCCTCAGCAAATATGGCGAGGCTTAACTTAAAAAGTAATCATTGGATAATTTTTTGTGCAACGCAACTTAGGTATTATAACAGCTATTGGCCACACCATACACAACATACAATGTTTAATCTTAAAAAAATAAATTTTAAGCAAATTTAGAAGATTTGACTGTTGTAATGTTCTATTATTCAAAAACTCTTGGCAGCAATGCAAACTACCTTTTTTGACAGTAAGAGAGTATTCCTTATCAAACAGGTGAATGAAATGACTTACCAAATAAGTTAATGGTTTCAGGAAAAATAAAAATTCAATGCTATAAAATGAACAGAAAACAAAGGCATGATTTTCTTACAGAAATTGAACACTATAATATCCAACCTGGTTGAAACACAGTCCCAAGTTTCTGCTACAGAAGTCAGCGTATTTGATCATAAAAACCCCACAGTCATACCTGTTTTAAGTTGAATATAGAAAACAATTAGCCCAGAAACTACAGGAAATACTGTTCAGAGCTACAAAAGAATAGAATGAAAAGTAAGATTGTACTCGTAAAGTATTGATGTCTAAAAATTTCTTATTTTAAGTCCTACCAAGCTCGCCAATAAAGAAATTATTTCCAATAGTGCAATAGAAGTTATATTAACTTTGTTAGACTATTCAGAAAGTCTTTATCCAATGCTAAAAACATCGATTTCTTAAAATAATCAATACTTAGGATCTAGATTTATATATATTGGGCAATTTTGCCATCAAAACTCTGGTGAACAAAGTCATGCATTAATAGTAACTACTAACTACAACAAATAATCACCATGACTACCTTCAGAGAATAATAATCCATACAAAGTCTTGATGATAAATAACCAACAAATTAGTTAACAAAGTGTAAAAAAATAGATCTTCCTATAAATTCAAAATATATGGTCAATGAATAAAATCTATTTATGGTGACAGTTTTCTTATAACCAATCAATGACAAATATTTCTCCCTTTCATTTCCTTAGTAACACCCTTTTCTAATATTTTATATCTATACAATATTTCATTTTGAATTTAGAAATTGCGAGATAGATTAGTTATATAAGGAAAGCTGTCTGCACCAATAAGATATATATAATTCATCAGCAGTGGGAATTTACCACCGGTTATTTTTTATTACAGAAGATATTTCTTCATTTTTAAACGGCAGAAATGCTAACTAATGATCAGAAAACAAACCCATTCTGCTGCTCAGGAAGGTCTTCAACAAATTCTTTTTCCCAAGAACTTACATCAATATCTTTTCCAGTCTTGTCCTTTACTTCATCTACAATATAGCTAGCCTGGTAGACATCAATGATAAATATCACATATTGCCACACATAAATGTGAAGACATCTAATGTTTTTCCTGAGTTTCCATCAAATGAAGTCCTATGAGAAACACAGACTAGTTACTTAATGGAATCGTGAGGGTGCTGACATACATATATTTCTTCTAACCTTGAAAATGTTGTCTCCGTGAGGTCTAAAAACATGACACAATCCAGAGACACACTTAGGCACCTCCTCAAAGCAAAACAGATTTATTTTGTGTGCATCGTATAATGAAGATCTCATGTTACCTAAAACTAGCTTATCTAACATAATTCTAATTTACAACTAATAGGATCATAAACACAACTAACTCAAAAAGTATATTTATAGATACGCACAATGTCTAAATCCATTGTCCAAAAGTTTAATGTCCATTTAAAGTTTAATCTTAGGTGCCTTATCCAAAGAGAAGAGCAGGAGATTCTCCAAAGATATAAAAAAAAAAAACTAAAGGGCAGTGTGAAAATTAAAGCAGGAATAGAATTTGATTTTTAAATAGTTTAAGCATGTCTTCTTCCTTGTGAGATTGAAAACATAACACTAGTCTATCACTTATTTGATGTTCAAAAAGAGAAGAAATAATTGGATAGAATCCGATTACTCAAATCACAGATATTGAAAATGAAAACATACAAAATTGGGTAAAAAAAATAGTGGGGAATTGAATTATCATTAAAATGTTGATGATTCTTGATTGAAACCAAATATTTTTCCACGACTATCACCAACTCGCTGTCATCACTTCCAATATCCTTTTACAGCAATAGGCAGATAGGAATACCAAACTTGCAGTTAAACTTACCAGAACTTCCATCACACGGGTATCTATTCCTTTCAGTGAATCGAAGTACTGAAATTTCTTATCTTTCTTATTGATAACAGCCAAGCACCAATGGATCTCTTTATGGATAGGTACAAAAATCTAAGAAAAAAAAAAGATAAGAGGTCAACATGAAATCCAATTTAGATGAATATAGAAAAAGCAAAAATTGATAATTCCTTCAACATAATTACTTTATCACATTCATGTAGGCCATATCCCAGTTTCTTTTGGCTGGTCCATCTCCTCACAGATTTGAAATCATAACCGCTCTTGCCACTTATTAACTGGTAAGTAGAATTCACAAATAAAAACACCAATGCTAGATCAATATGACTAAATTGCAGAGCAAATATAGATAAAACAAAACGCATAACATGCAGGATGTTTCTATGTCTCCTACTTATGGCATGGATCGGAGAGTCTTGTTCCTCATATTCATATTGGTTTGTGTTAAAGATATTATTTGATTACATTAAATAGGGAGATATGATATGATTTGATAAGGAAATATCTTACCAAATATTTCTCATTATTAGATATTAATTTTGTTCTTTACAATTGTATCCTTTCTTCATTATAAATAAGAATACTCATGTATCTACTCAACACACGGAATTCATTACATTCCTCGGTGTCTCTCTTCTAACATGGTACCAGAGAACTATCATCCTCCGTGACTTATTTTGTCACTAATTCTTTCAACAGTTTGTATCAAACTTGTAGATTTAACCACACCCCCAACCCCAAAAAAACTCCAGGTTAATCAGGCACTGGTAGGACCGTAGGGCAATGAACAAATTTTAAACACCATAGCTAGAACTCTGTCTGTGAGCTTAATCATCACATAGTCAGTCCCATACCAAGATAAAGGATTTGTGTCAAGCAGTTGACAACCAAAATAACTTTATTGACAAGTAAATGTAGATTCATTATAATAAAGTTTTTTTATTTTTCTAATCAAATTTAGATAAAGATCTTTTCTAATCAAGATATTTTGGAAACTAAAATAAAATTACTCTGAAGCTTATGTGACTTTGTTATTTGGCTTCATAATGCTAATATATATAGAAATTTATTTATGTTAAATTGCTCTTAAGATTTATATTTTTTAGTCATTGATAGTGAATTTTCGTCTTTGTGTCTTCTATATCTATATATGTTATGTTTTATTATTGTTCGTGAATCTTATAATTTGAAAATGCAAAACATTTTAAGACATGTTTCTCAGAAAACGTTTCCATTACTGCTACTTTCCACAGAAGAAATGAGCCCCAAAATAAATCTACAAAACATGCCCACGGTCGAAAGATGAATGTGTTTGCAAGCACTATTCAGTTTATATGGATAATAAAAGCCAGCTACCTTCTTGTAGAAAAAGGTATTGAAAAAATGACAGTTCAGAAACTTCTGCGGCTCTCTTCTCTCCCTCTCTTTCAGCAATTCAAGGTACAAATTTATTACCTGCAAAGGTAAAGGTAGCAGATCACCGAATTTCAAATTAGTGACATTGAAATTTTAAGCTAGATATTAAATTTCTTCCCTTCCTCACTAATTCAACATAGTTTAAACAAACAATAAGCAAACAAGGTAACCTCATCATTTAACCATGCACCAGGTCGAAGGCACTGAAATTTTTCTCCTGAGACCTCAATGCAAGATTTCTCATGGGCAACCAAGATCTTCCTCCTGTAGAAGCAGGCCCTCAATAAGATAAGGTACAGGTTAAGCCTTTGTCAATTGCATATAGCCAAAATTTCAAAACATACCTGTTTGCAGAAAAGGCACGTGCAACCTCAACTTCTTCCTCTTTAGTAAGAGGAATAAAAGGTTCCAATGGCACTTCCTGAAAGCAATATTAAAATTTTGTCAAATGTCTAACATTTACACTGTTTCCTATGGCTTAATAACACAATGGCACATTGCAAAGCATCATTCATAAAAATTGAACAAAAAACGAAGAGAAAATCATAAACCTAAGCAATAATTACAGCCTAATCAGACAAAATATAGAAACATGGGGCAGTTAACAAGTCTTTACCTCTACTAGTTCCTTCTTTGGGCGCAACAATTTAAAGGTGGACCTACGCTTCTCATTAAGCTTAATTTCAGCCGACAGCCTCTTAATCGTATCCGAGCGCTTGTCAACAGCCTCAAGCAACTTCCTGTAGGCATGAACATCAGAAAGATCGCGCTCGGGAGTTAAAGACAGAGTGTCCAACATCCTCACAGCATTAACAATATTCAAATCGCCGTTAGTCAACTCAGAAACCACAGATGAAGTTGAGTGCTGATTATGACCAGCACGCACATCCTTAGCTTCCGAATCCTTCACTTCCATAACAACCAAATCACCCTCTTGCCACTTGTGCTCCGTCACCACAGAGCGCACATCCCGTCCGTCTTCCCTAAAACGAATCTCCTCCACACCCGAATCTTCGGAAACCATGCCCTTGGGACTATCATCATCCGCTTCATTCACCTCCTTACCCTTTTCCCCAAACCGAATGCTAGCTAAGGCTGAATTTTTCGCCCTTTCGTAATTTTCACTTAGCATGTTGCCCACATCGTTACCAATATCTTCCTTGCGATCACAATAACTACTACTAGCATTCAAGCTCGATTTCATTCTATTAGAGGTAGGAAAAGCAAACTTACGGGAACTACACGGCGCGTGAACCTCCCTACGCATCAGTGGCTTGGCTTCGGGATATTTGGAAATTCTGGAAACGATACTACTCGAGGATAACACGGAGTGCGCGTGGTTTTCGGATGTTGTTGACAGTCTGGGCCTTTTGGAATTGGGAGATGGAAGGTGATGATTCCCGGAGAGCCAATGCTGGCAGCGCTTGCCGTTGTTAGTTACGACGGCCATCGGAGAACGAGCATGTCCGATGGGGGTTGGGAGAATTGGGGATTGGGCGAAACCCTAGAGGAAAAGGTTGATGAAGAGAAACGTTGCGTTAGGGTTTATGAGAAGCGGTGTGTGAGAGTGAGAAGGTGGAATTGAGAAATGAGGGAAACGGAATCGGGTGGAAGAGTTTGAGCGCGAGAAATTGAAAGGTGAAAGGCATGAAGAGATGAGAAGAAATGGGAAGAGATGAGAAGAGAAATTGGAGTGGGGAGTGAAAGGTGGTGTGGATCCGTTGTTGGTTGGCGATTCACCTCCGCGTTTGTTCCGCCGAGGATGACGTTTGCCTTTTATGCTTTGCTTTCTCTTTCTTCTCTCTTTCGCGGCACAAACAAGAACTAGCCTTCTTTCCCAAATTTCACCCTTTTCTATCTTTAATGCTTCCAGGATTTGAGATATTTAAAGAAAAAGTGTTAAAGAAAGTGATATTATTTGAATTAAGGTAAATATTATAAAAAGAATAAAGAAAATTTATGAAAATTTGTAAATAATGTAATGAGTATAATTAAAATTATATTTTTTTAATTGATAATGTAAGTTTACAAAATTAATTTTGTATTTAAAATTATTAAAAAAAATAATTTAATTTATTTATCTATAAATTATATGTATTTTTAATTAAAATATTAATTTTAGTGATTGAAATATTATTTTAGGTAATGTATTAGAATTATTTCATTAAAAACAGAAAATGATATAAAATTAAATAAAAGAATATTTAAATATTTAAAATTATAAATATTTGATAAAAAATATTTTTATATTAAATAACATTATTATTTTTATCTTTATTTTTTTATAATTAATATAATCATTATATAATTTTTTTATTATAAAAAAATATTTATTATTATTAATAATTATTTAGTGAGGAGAAATCCCAAGAATTTTCCTGTTTTCATCACGAACATGCACTTTTTAGGGTTCAACTTCAAATTATATTTAGTTATTGTGGTGAACAGCTCTTCTAAATCAGCGACGTGCTGATTTCTTTCCTTCGAGGTGACGACTATGTAATCCACGTATGCTTGCACATTCCGCCCGATCATGGGGGTCAGGATCCTCCATTAGTCTCTGATAGGTTGCGCCTGCATTCTTAAGCCCAAAGGCATTACCTTATAACAATAGTTGGAGAGCTCTGTCATGAACGTCGTCTTGCTTTCATCTCGAGGGTGCATACGAATTTGGTTATACCCCGAGAAGGCATCCAGAAAGTTGAGAAGTCGGCAGCCTGATGCGCTATCCACCAAGGCGTCGATGCTGGGCAGCGGATATGAATCCTTAGGACAAGCCTTGTTCAAATCCGTGAAATCGACGCACATTCTCCACTTCCCGTTGGCCTTCTTTGATAGCTTGAGCTCTTCATCCTAGCGTTTTTTAGGTGGAATTTGCGGATGCTTCAATGGATTGTTGGTGGAACAAGGCTCTCCTAAGAGTTTTGGTAGCCTTGGAGGTGCATGAGCAGTAGGAGAGTGAGAGAGGTTCGGGCAACTCTCTTTGTAGGTGAAAGGTTTGAAGATTAAAACCTAAATCCTGAGAGATTTTAGGCAAGGGAGTAAGAATGGCACATTTTGGCAACATTTCATTACTCAAATTAATCTTAAGAATACATGAGGGAGGCTCCTCCTTATATAGGCTTGGAGGACCGGAAATGAAGAGTCAATGACAATGGAATGCTAGCCAAATGAAATGCTAATGTGACGCCTAAGGAGTCACATGGCAAGCGTGAACCAAAGTGATGATTCAAGCGCCTTAAGGTGACCGACCTAAGTTAGATAGAAGGTTCTAGTAACCTTAATCTAACTTAGGTTGGTTTTTAAGAACCAAAATTCATCCTAATTACATTTTACAAAAGAAAATTCCTATACTACTTTGACA
>Ga0123342_1007317_pt1 | contig 14658 bp, 7 predicted proteins | sample Turbeawhitnodule_FD_89960 | JGI IMG/M metagenome (GOLD analysis project Ga0123342, IMG submission 89960) | Root nodule microbial communities of legume samples collected from Mexico - Turtle bean Mexico white nodule | ecosystem: Host-associated > Plants > Roots > Nodule | place: Mexico: Nepantla...
AATATATGAAGAATATTTGGATTAAATGAACTAAAAATTTACAAATATTGGTTGAAGACTATGTAAACATGAAGAGATGACAAAATTGAATTTAGGAACTAATTATATTCATCTATTTCGTATGTGAATCAAGTCATTCCAAACTTTAGTCTATTAATTTTGGACTACAATTGTGACAATTTCTTCAATTGATGCTTCCTGTTCCTCTATATTGTTATTTTGGACTTCAATCTTGACAATTTGTTCAGATGTTTCCTGTTTCTCTGTAATATTATTTATAATTTTATTTTCTTGCCAGCACTTTTTTTCTCTTTTATCTCACACACATTTAACTTTAAATTATATAGTTTTAACTAATTGAAAAACTATCAATTAACTTGTTTTTACTTGGACAAATAAAATGGTTTTGATTTTCTTTTTTCGATCCCTTTTACAACGATGTTCCACCATGGGTCGAAGGGATAGATTCAAATACACTTGGACTATTTACGTACAAATATTTACGTATGAATTTAATTCAGTATGTAAATAGCCATTACATCAGAATATCTTATGTTTTATTTTAAAATATTTTCAATAAATTTAAAATTAAGTAAAAACAGTGTACGCACTATTATAAATAAAAAATAGAATGATATAAACTAAATTATGAGTCATCAATGGTAATATCTTGAAACATATGACTACAAAAATAAAAACATGTATAGTAAATATATGAAGATTATTTGGATTAAATGAACTAAAAATTACAAATATTGGTGGAAGACTATGTAAACATGAAGATATGACAAAATTGAATTTAGGAACTAATTATATTCATCTAGTTCGTTTTTTGATCGACAATACAAAATGAATAAATATGAATCACTTTAGGGGTGATCCAACCCTTATACATGAACTTAACCATAACCTCCTTCCTTATACTTACTCTCATGTCTGCCTATACATAACTCTCTTAGCTAACCCAGAGGAAGACACCTTAGGCAAACAATAATACAACTTAAATGAATACATCATGAGATCATCCTCATACAAACCAACGGATCTAGGCACCAATCAGACTGACTTGGATGTAACACATAACCAAGTCATTAATTGAACCAAAGCATAAGCTTCCAGTACATCTACTACTCTCCCTTTAAATATTATCGTATTTCTATGCTTCCAAACCTCATTGACTACTACGATCCAAATCACTCCCCAAACCTCATTCACCGTGCATTGTTCATCCTAAAATGGGAATTTTTTTACAATGGGACGTTGTGAAACACGCGTTGCAGGCCCAACCATGCACAACATTGGTTCCACAACAACCAAGCAATTTTGCACTAAAAGAACAAATGGGTACTAGTCTCCTCCTCGACCCCACAAAGACTACACGTGGAGCTTGCAATTGTGATCCCGTGTCTTTCCAGGTTAGCCTTAATGGCTAACTTGTTTTCCAATACCCTCCAAGCCGTAACTAAAGCAGAAGGTACGACTTTACTTTTCCAAAACTTTTTAAACACCATCCCATTCTCCCCTACTCCATCCTCCCTTAGACGGAGGTATGTCGATTTAACCGTGTACTCGAGCTCCTTTCCTTCCTTCCACACCCACTAGTCCTCCTTATCCAAGTCGAAATTCACACCTTGGACTTCCTGAAAAAGTAGTTTCGCTATTTGCTTCTCCCATTCTAATAGATTCCTTCTCCAGACGAAATTTCATACCCACTTTCTGTTGTTTCATCCCCCCGAATGTTGCCATCGCATAAGCTTTTGATACACTCAGGGAATACAACCTCGGGAAAACCGTCTTCAAGGCCCCTCTCTCCACCCAATTATCTTCCCAGAACAAAACTTCCTTCCCAGTTCCCACCTTCCAGATTAGGTGTGACTTAAAGTGTTAAGGCTTTTATAACCATGGTCTAAAGTATCAATGCTTTTATGACCGTGGTTTCTTATATATTTTAAGTCATTTTGCTAAAACCGTAGTCTTTATTATGTTTAAACAACACTTTTATACCCGTGACCTATTTTAGCGTTACTTAAAGTAAAAAAAATATTGTAATGTGAGAAAATGTAACACGTAGAACAATGTAAAATTAGGAAAGCGGGTGTCTAGTGTTATTATAGTGGTTAAGCTTATTATAGTGGATTTGCAAAGAAATATGTGTGGAATCCTTTTTTGTTTTCTTGGTTTACTCTACAAAAATAAGAGCTAGTTTGGTTCACATGTGTTCTAATTTTTTCACTTCCTTCTTTTAGTCAATAATAGATTATATTAACAAAACATTTTTAAAAAATTGTTTGATAATAAGAATATAATCAAATTATGAAACACTTATAATGGTTGCTTTTTAAAATTTAATTTTTATAATAACATAATAATAACAAAAAATATTATTATTTTATTTTTTTCATTTTTTTTTCTGTTTTCTTTGTTTATACCATTCTCTCTACAAAAGTAAAGAGGTTATTTACCAATGAATTAGTGCATTTAGTGTATCAGCGAATTTTTTTTGAAGAGCCTGGATCCATTATTTTGGTCCAACATTTTTTTTATTTCTCACCTACTTTTTTATATATGCACCATGTTTGAAAATCCTTGAATATAATGGAGGTTTGAAAATTTTCGGGAATAATAGGAGTTTGAAAACCGTTGAAAATAACATGATTTAGAAACCCCGAGAATAAAGAAGGTTTCAAATCACCGTCGAAAAGTAATATTCTTTCAGGGTTCGTAAAAACCATCAATAATCTATTAGCGACGTTGAATTTTTCAGAAAGAAAAAAACAATTACAGACAACATACTTAAGAGGATTTAAACCACTAAAAAAAATAAATACAATTTTATTAAAAATAGCTTTTTCTTGTAATAATATCTATATTGCATATTTTAGTAATGATCAATTTGTCTTAAGTAAATTTTTTCATTTATCTAAAGCTTTAACTAATCAATTTTCTTTTTAAAAGTAACATGAATGTATGCAAAGTCTTGATTGGTAAATTCATTTAACAGTCACACAGTCTATAATGAATTTATATTAAGGTATTTAACTTTTTTATTAAAACTATAGCAGTTATGATTATGTTTTTACTGAATTGACTTAGTTAAATATTATACACTAGTATAATAAGCAACAAAGTATTTTACTACTTCACTATAAAATAATTTATTAAATAAAAGTTATCCGTAAAAAATAATTAATTATTATTTTTAATTAAATTAAATATTATTTTAGTAAATTTGAGTATTATTAATTATTATAAAAAAATCGTTAAATAAAAATTATAAATAAAAAATAATTAATCATTATATTAACTAAATTAGATATTATTTGAGAGAAAAAAATTATGAATATCTAAAATAATTTTTTAGATCTAATAAATAGTTTGAACTTTAAATATTTAATTAGCTATCAACTTTAAAATTGAATTAATTGTTAGTTAAAATTTTGGTAACTAATTAGATACTAATTAAAAATTATTTATTAATAATAAAAACTATGTTAAATATTTTTAATTTTTTAATTTTTAAAATAATATTTAATTTAGTTAATAAAATAAATTTTTATTTTTATAATAAATTTTTATTTAATTACTTTTTTAGTGTGTATTATGCATTGATAATAACTTATGTAACTATTTACTATTCTTGAGTTAACATAATAACTCTAATTTCTTGTTTTTTTATTTCAAATATTTATTGTAATAGAAAACTAATTTCTGCTATCTACATTACAAGTTTTTTACTGACTAGAAATCAATAAACACACAATGACTAAAGAAATTAAATATAAATGAACAAAAAAATATTACAAATTAGAAATTATAGTAACTTAGATATCATTTAAGGTTTTAATTATAGATTAATTTATTTTTGTAACCACAAATTTTATATAATATGGTGAACTTTTAAGTATTTATTATAAATTTTTTTATTAAAATTCATTTAACGGATATATATACACACGTGTTATGTACTGTTTGATTGTAAAAAAAATTAACATGTGGGAAAATTATAAAAACAATATCTACTTTGAAAAATAATATATACGAACGTCATTGGTTTGTGAGAAAAACTTATGTAAAAAATAAATATACTACATTATCTTTGATAATATTATGTGCATCAGTTATATAATGTATATAAAGTATTATTTTCAATGGAGATGTCACTTTATTTTGATTTTGAATGTTTTTCTAATCGAATTTATAATTATTTTTTTCTGAAATAATGATGATTGACAACTCAAAAATCTTTATTCTCCCTCTTTCACGTAAGTCTTGTACATTGGGAATCTAATTACAAAAAGCACTTTTTAGAATAGCTTCGAAGTTATAACTAAACCACTTATTGAGTAAAAATTCCTTAAAAAACGTATGTAAAACTTTAAAACCAAAGAGGTAAATTTTGTGTGAGGGAAGACTTTACCATGGTTGACAATGTCAAAAGAGGAGAAGGGTAGGGTTTAATTACAGAAAAGATGCTTATTGCCTTGTCACACTACTGTACTTGGTGATGGCAGATTTAAATTTGGTAAATTTTATTCCCCTCTCTTTCAAGTGCTCCCATTCTTCTCATCAAGACCTCACACCACAATTTAATGGTGTAGTGTAGTCATTCTCACATGTTTGTGTCTACCTACTAACATTATATGTGTGTGTAATATGGATCCAAAGTTTTAAGCCTATACTGTGTATTGTCCTTGTTCCTGCCCTTCAGTTACCATAATTATGGGAGAGGATAACATACTTTGCAGAGGGACACTCTTTACCCTATTAGGTCATTTCATCAATTTCACATTTCAATTTTTTTTCTTATGTCTTACATTAATTAGTCATGTGATGTTGTTTTTTAATCTTTTAACAGTTTTGTTTAGTAATTAATGAGATTTTTTCTGTAACTTTATGGATTTTATTATTTCATATCAACCTTCAAAATATTTGTGTGATAAATTTATTTTGAAGCAAACTAACGATTTCACGAAGAACTGTTTGATATAAAAAAAAATATAGTTTTATTTTCATCCTAATCACTTATTATAAAAATGTTAATTTCTTTTGTAATTTTTCATTTTTAATTAATTATATAAGTAATTTAAAAGCAATAATACATATGCATATTTTTTTTTTACTCTTCTTTTTTGTTGTTGTAAGACATGTTAAATTGATCGAATAACTAAAAGAGGAAAAATCACCATAACTATATATGGGAGACCTGTGGAGTTGGGTTAGATCTACTAGGTTACATGCTAGAGGGGTAGTTGTTCCCTCTCCTCAATAAATAATATTTTAATAACAAATATACTATATTTAACCTCTTCTATATCTCCTTTTTATTATTTTTTAAGATGTAAAGAGACGTGGATCTCTTTCTCCAGTTTATTAATTGCACATATCTATTTTATTTTTTTATATTAATTGTCCTTAGTATACACTAACTTTATATAAATTATTGATTTTCTTATATTAATTATACGAACCTAAATTATTTCATGTGCTAAATAACTTAAAATATAAATGATTGAAACCAGAGTTTCGATATTTATATCTTTAAATAAAGAGTAACATATCACTTTATCTTCAAATGAAATTATTTGAAAGAAGAAATATTAGTTATTACACATACTTTTAAAAGTTCTTAATTTAATAATTACTATAGATTTAACGTGTTTCTAATAAAATAAATGAAAATATTAGAGAAATTTCAACCCATTATAAAAAGTCTTAATGTAGATAATAAATAAGAGGATTTTAGTCCCTTAATCCTCCAACAACTCTGAATCAAAAACAAATTCTTCATAGGTAAGTAGTTTGATTTTTTCCATGCAGATCTGTGCATAACCTAGCATAACCTAACAGTCTCCCAAACACCCACAAGTATCAAAACTAGATTAAACCCCAAAGAAACATAAATTCCTTTTACAATGTTTTACAACACGGTAACAAAAAAAATCTAAAGAGTTAAAGGTTTTTTTTTATACCCTTTCTTCTAAAATGAAACATATAAGAATGAAGTTTTTACTTCTGCTACAATTTCTATTTGGTTTCACTAATCATCGGAGGAACCTTTTACAACATAGCACTCTTGCTATGAGTGTTCAAGTCATCTTCCTATTACCTAACATAAAACTCTGAATCTGAACTTGGTGGCCTGATGATGTTAGCATGCATGTAATAAGACTTAATAACCATAAATATATTGGCAAGTTCTTTCTTATCACTCATTTAATAATCATTAGTTAGCAAAATAAAATAAAAAATTAGACAAGGATTATTTTTGCTTAGGATATTGCTATTACTAAAAATTAATCAATCATTGACTAAATTTCATTCCAAAATTCCTCATTCAGCCTTCTTTACCTGTGTTCTTTTCAGTATTCTCAAAAGGATTATGGGAATTATGAAATAAAAAACATGTGCAACTCTTTGTCGTCTAACTACACAAAGTTCACCCATTTAGTATATCCAATTCCCATGTTTACACTTGTACATAATCTCAAGTTTATTTTTGGTACATTCTTCTCTTGTTTTGATTCTATAGAGCATGTTTACTTTAGAACTTTATAATAATTATACTAATGAAGATATGCATTAATTTTTTTTAAAAGACTTGTGTAAAGTTTCCATTTTCTATGAAAAATTACTCACTAGATATAAAATTTGTAAGGATTCTTATAATTTCAATAATAATAGGTGAACACAGGTTTTTTATTAATTTAATGTAATTTGATAGGTTAATTATTAAAATGAATAAAATTTTAAAAAAATATCAAAATAAATAAATTGTAACACAATTTTAGTTCAAATATTTAAAATCAGACTAACTTTATTTTGGGGAACTTAAAATCGTGTTACCTTAGATAGATTTTTCATAATATGACTTATTCATTTTAATAATTTTTTTATTTTTTTTATTTTAATAATTAACATGTCAAATTATCCTAGTTTTGATATAAAAAAATTGCAGTAGTATTCATAAATGAATAATGTGAACACTTATACTATACATATACCTAATTGACTTTTTATACTAGAAGAATAAATGCGTCGTATTGAATATGTTCTAAGTATTCAACATGTTTTAAAACTTTAAGAAAATTATTGTTACCTATACAGCAATTAAATATTCCCATCGACGATAGTATTTGAATTCAAATTTTTTTATATATTTTCTTATGACATCGTATATACTTATTGCATTCATATTTGGTTTTGGTCTTTCTCTTTCTGTATATTAAATGTGAGTGAGTGTGTATAAACAATAAAATTTGGTTGGATATGTTAAGTAGAAAATGATCTGGCAGAGAAAGAGAAAGAGAAAGAGTATGTATGTTAGATGATTTGGTATGGTTAGGTGATGAATATTTCCCAATTTAAAAGTAACAGGACGTTAGCAAAGGAAAACTTAAAACCTAAAAGACCATGTATTGCTTAGCTAGTTTTGGCACACCTACTTGCCATGCCCAGTTCTTAATCATGATTTTCTCCTTATTTGTGGCAAAGAATTGGAGGCACCTAACCATGCATATGTATGATGCTGCTACTGCTCCTGCTGATGCTGCATCATCAATTGCATTGTAGTAGAGGAATCATCACTGAACCTACGAAGCACCTCACATGAGAGCCTTGGTATGATGATGGCTATGAGTACCACAACCCTAAACCCACAAAAGCAAAGGTTCTTTTTCACTGTTTGATTCATAAATGCTGATTCAACTGAACCAACATCCCTCTCCTTCCACACCACAATCCATAAATGCCCTCATTTAAAGCCACAGATTTGTCTCCTCTCACCCTTTTCACGACTCCTGTACCTCCTTAAATTAATATTCCAACTTCCTCAGTGCCATGGTTGTTGAGAATTTAATGCAACTCCTTCAATGCCACCACCACTATACCCTTATTTTCTGCTCTCATGTTGGGCACTACCTTCTTTAAAACTTCCCACACTTAATTCACTCTCTTTCTCTCTCTCTCTCTTTGTTTTGTACATAAACAGCAACACATCTCAACATGTCCACCCCTATATGGTGTTAACTTCTTCTCCATTCATAGATCACTGTCAGTCCCTTCCTGCTTTTCTTCAACTCATTTAAACCAAGCCTTCTTTATATATGAATCTTATATATCTTATGTTTCATTATTCTTCTTCTTATGAGCACTTTCCATCCCCAAGTGAAAATCCCAGGTCTCCTTCTGAATTTTTCTTATCAATCTTCATGCTATATATATACACACATCATTTGTGGTTGCTTTTTCAGCAGATATGTGAAGAGAAGTTATGGCAGAAAGATGATGGCAATGAGGGGTAGAAGGGACCGGTTCAACGGGATATTGGTCCGGTTCAATAAGAAAGCAATGCTCAAAAGTGTTTTAGGGTCCTGTTTTTTCATTGAGCCGTGCCAATATCACGAGCCACTGCTCTTCACACCCCTGAATAATGCTTCTTCTCTTTGCACTCTTCAATTGCCTTTTCATTCACAGACATGTATCATATGCAGGTTATGTACTCTCCATCATCATCTTTCTTTAACCCTATTCTCTTCTTTTGTTTCTTAATATATGCTTTGAAAGAGTTTGTTTATATGTAAGTTATGTTATGGTTCTTATAATAGTAAGAAACAGTGCTTGTGCAAGTGTTTTTTTTTTTAGGTTTATAATATATCCATATACACTGTTTTCTGTTTATTTAAGTTCTTTAAAATAGTTCATGAAAAATATATATATATATAAACAGTTTATACAAAGATTGTTTTAGGATGAAACAATTTTTGCACATATTATTAAAATGTTGAAATTTGTAGCCGTTTTTTCTGAACTTTAACATAAACTTGGCTTATATAAATATTCACTCTCCACATTCGTTAATATTTTTGTGTTGAAGGTTTTTTTTACATAATTTTAGGAAATATTTAATTTGTATATGATGTAATTATTCTTATCTATTGCTTCGTAATTTTGTGTAATTTACAATTCTTCTGAAACAATCCTCTATCTTAATTAATTTAAGGACTCATACTACATTAATTACCCTTATTTATTGATTTGTAATTTTCTATATAATTTTCAACTGCTTCATTTATACCTGAAACAATATTCTATAGTATTTTCTACTTGTAAATAACATCAAGTAGTTTTTCAATACCTTTACTAAAAGCATCTTAATTACTCAACTATAAAAGTATAACTGTAAAAATTACACAATTAAATATTAGGTTTTTGAAACAATAATAAAAAAACTCAAAAGATATTTGAAATGGAAAATGGATATATACATTTTTCCTTTCTCTTATTAATGTCTTATAACATGTATTTGATTTGTAGACACTATTTTTCATTATATTATTCTTTCTATAGTTAATTTTACAGATCAAGAATGGATGCATATGGAATAAATGTATACGGCTGAAAGAGAAGAATTATAAATCTGGGTCTCGTTCTTTACCATGGACATTTCTCATTGTTCATATCATAGCAATTTATTTTTTTATTTTATTTTATTTTTTTAATATCATAGCAATTGTAATAGTATGATGGAGAGTTATGTTGTGGAGTCATTTTGTGAGACCATGCTTCTCTCGATTATCAATTATTCTTTGTTTTTCTTCACTATCATGATTAATATATTTACCAGGTATCTGCTTCTATATATATACCAACACAATGCACAATATTTAATTGCATATATAAAAATATTACACTTACTAAGGAATGTTTATTTCACGTATAATCTCAAAATATGCAGTTGAGTATATACTTTAAAGACATTTTCATGTTTGGTGAGAGGTAATGGTTATCTTTATTTACACTCTCATGTTTAAACTAGTTCTGGGTGAGTATCTTACATTTTTGCATGAATATATATTACTATTACATTAAATACCTATTTTTATTATATTCTTTTATTTTTCCTTTGTTTATTTAAATTTATTTTAAGTTACTCAATGTCAAGTATATATGACAATAAGAATAACATTTCTGGGTATAATATTTCATGAGATATGATTTGTAAGATAACAAAATCGTACCGTAAAACAATTTTTTCTAATATAAAAGAAGAAAAAGTTTTTCAAACTAACGAGTTAGTCCGCAGAAAACAAATTGCTAAACTTTTTAAATATTTTTAAAATTACTAAAATAAACATTAATTTTGTTTACTTAAATAAATTTAATCTTTTTAAAAATTATTTGAATATCAAAATCAAATTCAACTGACTGGGAATAGCTGTTTAGGTAAAAGATTTTATGAGATGATTTTAAGAATACAAAATCATGGCGGAAACGAATTGATATATGAAGAAATAGAAAAAAGGAGAAGAGTAAATCAAAGTAGTTAGCACATAGAAAAACAAATCTAAAATAGGGTACAATTTCAAATCAATGACAATTGCTTACTTTTTTTTATCAAAAAAATATCTAAATAAATAAATATAAAGTCACAACTCAAGGTTTCATCAGAGAATAAGAACTAAAAGTAATTATATTGTATTTATGCTAAAAAAATTTGATGAGACTATCTTTACACCACTTCCATTCACTTTGTACCTAAAAATATTTTTATTTTATTATAATATAATGTGTTATTTCAAAAAAAAATGTAAAGTAATTATATTTTAATGTTAGAGTGTCATATTTTTCATACACTTTTGACAATATAAAATATTATTATTTTATTTTAAAATTTTATTTATCTTTATTTTTATTAGTTGAATATAATATTTTTTATTAAAAGGATTGTAAAGTAGAAGTAAGAGAAAAAAATAGTGTCAAATAAACTCATCTTAGTTTTTTATATAAATTATTTTTAACATTTTATATTAACTAATCAATCAATATTGATGTTATTAATGGAATGCATGAGAGTTTTGGCGATAATTAATAGAAAATGTAACTTTTTATAAAAGTAAATTTTTATAAAGGTAGATTGTGTTAGTTTCTATATTAGTTGCAACTTTTAAAGTTAAATATAACATTCTATATTACCAATGATGTAAAAAAATAACATTTTATATTTACTGTATGATTACAATGTAGAATGTAGTATTTTTTTTTAAAGTATTGTGGCTTTTAAATTTCACTAGACGAATTATTTCAAAAAATGAAATTATTTAATGAAAAAAAAACTGTTTTGAATTGAAAAATATATTATGGATAGATTGTTTAATATGAAAATAAAATATGGACTTTATAATCTGGATTACTGAAAGGCTAATTATTCCTGCATCCAATTGTTCATTTAAAAAGACTAAAGTGTCTTTAATGACATAAAAATTAGATTAAGTTAAATGTGCACCCAATCCAGCTAAAACTCTTTCCTTTCTAGGCATTGTTTTCTGTTCATTGAGGCAGCGAAAGCTTCACCTTCAAGGAGCCCTTCATCAAACACCAACCCAGAAGCGAAAGACGTCAATTGTTGTGGTCACTGAAGTATCATTAGTGAGGGATTTGGACGGCGACAGAAAACGAACAATCGGAGAAGAAACGACACACAAAAGGTGAGTTTTCTCATTGCCTGTGAGTTCCAGATAATTTTAGTTGGAAGTGTGTTTTGACTTGCGAATATTCTTATCCGGACGGTGGTTTTTTGGTTCTGGATGTGTGTTATCTAGAAGTGTCATTTTGTGTTGCGGATGCCTATGTCTGGACGTCTTTTTTTTTTTTTTTGCAGTGCTTAATAACACATATAACTATTCTGGATTTGTATATCCAAAATTTAAAATCTAATTCTGGATAATTTTATCTGGAAATCATTTTCCTATTACGGACATATGTGTTCGGAACTTATATTTTGGTTACGGACATGTGCGTCCAAAACTCAACTTTCTCTGCATCTAAGCACCGTTTTTCAGAATAAAGAAGACAATGGAAGAATGGGTTTTTAAAACTTTCATTGGGTGCCAGTCAAAATTGATTGGGTGCATGAAGCAATTACCTTATTAAAAAGCATTGCAAAAAAGCATTATGTATTTAGAACATAAACAAAAACATTCAACTTTCACAATCCATAAGGGTGCAAACATAACTTTGATTAGGCAAAGACTTCCTACACTCAACATTTTTGAACTTGCACCCAACAAAATTTTCAAATTTCGAAAATACCCTTTATTCCAAAAATGAAAATCCATAACTAAAAATAATACATTATGGAAAAGAAGATCTGAAAGAGATTATTGTGTTCTGGAAATAAAAATCCAGAAACAAAAATCAAAATTCCATTCTAGATAAGAAAATCCATAATTGAAAATAATACATTAAGGAAAAGTAAATCCAAAAGAGATTATTGTGTTCCGGAAAAAGGATCCGAAATGTATTTATATATGTACCCAATTTTTTAAGAGCATTTTCGTCTTTTCCCCTGAAATTGGGTGCAGTGATATGGAACAGGAAGCAATTGCCCTTTGATTATATTGAAAAACCTGTTTGGGCTAGCCAATATACTTTTGGGCTAAGGTGAAAGTTTGGTGGCGGCTGCTTCTTCCTACACCTCCATACCTTCTTGTGCCACCCCACTAAATTTTTCGTATTTCAAAAATACCTTTCTCAATATTCTGGATCACATAATTCGGAAGTCTTTTTCTAGATTCAAAATTAGCTTTCAGATTTTGTAATCCGGAAGTCTTTTGTGATTAGCTTTCGGATTACATAATCCGAAAGTCTTTTTTATGCATAAGATTAGCTTCCAAATTATGTAATCCGGAAGTCTTTTTTTTCAGATGTGTTATTAGCTTCCAGATTACATAATCCGGAAATCTTTTCTAAATATGAAATTGACTTCCGAATTATGTAATACGGAATATATCCGGATTACATAATCCATAGGCTTATTATTTCAAATCCAAGAGGGTGGGAAAAAAAAGATAAAATGGTATTTTCATATTTAGTATGAGGGTGGCACAAGAAGGTATGGAGGTGTAGGAAGAAAGAGTCTTTGGTGGCTCAGGCCTCAAGCCCCATTGTTTGTTAGAAGACTATTTAATTTTGCACCTCCATACCTTCTCTTCCACTTTCATATTTTTCTTTTAATTTCAACACTACCCAATTGAAGCACAAATTAAAATTAAAAAAAAAAAAAAAATTTAATAAAAATATATATAAATAAAAAAAACTAAAAACTCAATATGTCTTAAATAAAGTTTCTTATAAAAAAAATAAAAAATAAAGTTAATAAAATGTCCGATTTAAATTGATTTTTTTTAATTATTTGATGTTGTTTATTTTTAAATGCTAAGAAAAACTAAATAAAAAGTATTAAGTTATTTAAGCTAATTTGTATCATAAAAAATATAAGTTAGTAATAATTAAATTATTTCTCTTTAAATAATAAAAAAATTTAAAAATGTTACTTTTATTATTACTGTGAGGAAAAAAACATTTTATTTTTTTAAAATTTTTAGTTATTTTTTCGGAAGTCAAAAAACACAAAAAAAAAAAAAACCAACAAAGTACAAAAATGAGTACAAAACTCAAAAAAGAATATCTTCACACTAGAAAATATCAAATACAACGAATTTTCTCGACAATCCTCTCACACTCGTTCAAATAATGGAACTGCTCTCTCAAACGCTGCAATTAAAAAAAATGAAAATGTTGCAGTTGGATAAAAGATACCAGATGCAAGATACAGTTGAAGTTATTTAAAAATTTGAAATTATTCTTCATCCAACCTTTTCAATCTCAATTTCTTTTAATAACTTCTTTCTTAACGGTTGTATCAAGACTTTGCTTCTTAGGTGTTTGAAGGCAAAAGAAACATTAGTGTTGAATATTATTTGTAGAAAATGAACCTTTTCTTTATAATTTAGGATTGATTACTGATAGTTTTATTATATTTTTCAATTGGACGTTGATAAGTTTTATTTTCAGTATTTTTATTATTTTCTATCTAAAGTAGATATTGGATTTTTTTGAGATAAATGTTTTCATTTTACATTTTTAATAATATTGATATTTGTGTATTATTTTACTAATAACTTGGGCAATATGTTTTTTTTTTTTTTCATTTGATTCTTCACTCTTCTCAAAGCATATGAGGATTTTATTTTTGAAAGATATGATAAAATATATACTCTTTGTATTTTATTTAGGCTCTTTTGGGCCTTCTCTGTTTTGGGCTGTCCTACACGCCCACTTTTGGTTTCTTCTTTTTATACCCTTCCTTTTCTCCGGTATCAGATACATACACAATAATATTTTTCCCTTTTGTTCTCTTACGCCTCTTTTCGTTTTCACTGCTGCATCAATCTTGTTAGGGTTTCTCTGCTCAAGCATTTGTGTTCTCTGTGTTCTTGACTTTCAATTAAGGGTGACTAGTCCCTTTCATCTCCCTTTTTGCTTCCGCAGGATCAACACCTATTTTGTTATGGTATCAGAGCTCTTCAAGAAGAGCTCTGATGCGTGCTCTGTTTTTCCTTTCCTTCCTTTGTCTTTTTTGATTTTTCTGTATTTACGTTTTTTTCTTGTTCTTTTTCAGCAAAATGGCAGAAGAACGAACAACAAGATCGGCTACGACGGAAATTTCTACGAATAGTTATCTCTATCTCCATCGTGGTTGTAGGGATATCGTGTGCGGAAGCGTGATAATTTCAACCAAAGATTATGAGAAATTAAAGTAACAAGTAAAGTGAGAATGATACCAGAATTTTTAGGTGGAAAACCCCTTTAAATAGAGGT
>Ga0123342_1007318_pt1 | contig 14657 bp, 4 predicted proteins | sample Turbeawhitnodule_FD_89960 | JGI IMG/M metagenome (GOLD analysis project Ga0123342, IMG submission 89960) | Root nodule microbial communities of legume samples collected from Mexico - Turtle bean Mexico white nodule | ecosystem: Host-associated > Plants > Roots > Nodule | place: Mexico: Nepantla...
AATTTCTCTAAAAAATGATATAACTATTTTAAAAACCTTAAAACAAAAAAAAAAAAAAAAAAAAGTTAAGTTAAATGCAGGCAATGTATGAGAATTAAGAACATAACTGATCTCAACTTATGTATACTATATTTCAGCCACTACAAAAGAAATATCTAAATGAAAATAGCCTAATAGGAAGCATACATTCTTGGTCTCTTTCAAAAGCCACTCTTGTTTCATTGCACCATTGAACTCCAGCTTTTGAGGAGGCATAGACACGGTATATGTGGTGACAGAAGAATATCTGAACATAGCAACCATGTGACCTAATCTGCATATAAGCAGAGACATAATAAAACACATCAATAAAACCCTCCTTGAATTTATTAAGCCACAAATCATGGAACCTATACAGAGCACAAACAAAAATAAGCACCTTACAGTAAGGAGCATTCCTAAATCTTAAAAGTAGTTAGGTGGCACTTCAAATTTGTATCAGCGCAAAAGGAAATAAACTAAATGTTACGTAATAACCTAATTCATAATCATCAGAACCTAGAAGTCTATGTGACATGTTAAACAATGCATCTGCTTCTCTAGAACTAACATTGAACATGTTAAACATAAACCAAAACAAGTACAAAGCGGATTATATTATACTATAAAAAGGAATATGCAGATTATTTTACCCAAAGAAGTAGAGAAAATCCCTATCAAGCGAATGGCCACAACTCAATTTTCTGCTAGAAGAATAGTGAGAAAGGCCAAGCTCCAAAAATTTTCCAAATGATAGACTACGGGCAGTGGTAGATATCAACACTCTTTTTGTAGAACCAGAACTGCATTTTCGACAACGGCTCCACATCCAAATTTTCCCTTCTGCCTCCCCAGGCAAACGTTTTTCCTGGGGCAAGCTTTTAACTTGTATAGTAAGCTGTTTATTGTGATGAGCATAATAATAAAAGTGGGAATCTGGCAATTCTTGGCAGGCATCACAAAGTCTTGTCTGTATATAAAACAACAATCAGTTAGAATAAAAATGATATTGCATTTTGAAACTTCAGTCCCAACATACTTTTTAGCTAGCTCTAATGTAACTATAACTTTATCCAATGATTCAGAATCACCCACTGTATCATATGATTACCATTAGTCAACTAAATAAAGTAGAGGAGGATAGAAAAAACAATGAAAACCTGATTGAGCAAGTTGTCCTCTAGAAACTTTCCAAGTGGAATATCAAAATTATCGTAGAACATAATATGGGAAAAATGACTTTGCTTGCATACAGTCCCTCTTGAGGCATTCCGACTAGACATCAAGACCAAAATACTCTGAGAATCCAACACTGAATCGATATCATCTTTACTTTGGAGTTCTTTTTTGTCATTATGGCCATCTTTACTTATATTCCCACTGGAGTCCAAGCACGCAGGTGAAGACAGGGATTGTCCATCATTAAGTGACTTCACTTCATTAGAATGATTTTTTGCTTCGATCATGGTAATTCCATCTGCCTCTGGAGAGTTTAGAACAGAAATTGACTCGTCAACCTGATCATCAGGCTTCCTTCCATTGAAACCAAAGTATGCTGATAAAGATTGAGCAGAGGGAAAACTATCCCCCATAACTTTCTTAAGAGAAGATGAAATAGCTGAGAACCCAGACAGGACAGCTGGATTATATGGTTCACAAGAGAATGGAGAAAAACCCTCTGATCCTAGGTTGTTTCCATTTGTGTGTTTTTCTTGAAGTCCATTGCATATGGGAATATCAGTACTAACTATTCCATTTTCACCAGAATACTCGAGAGATGGAATGCTTGAATTAATCGCTGCTGAATCACAGGACTCTTTATTGGTTGGCAAGATATCTGCGACACTCACGGCTGGAATGGTAGAGAACATAGCTTTCTGATCAGCAAGAAAGGAAGTTTCGAGAATTAAGTGATATGCCATGACAACTGCACAGCGCAAGACACATTTAATCCTCTTCAGTTCATCACTGTGAGTTCCTTTCAGTAAAATCTGCAATTGCAGGTAAAGCAGCAGTTAACTCTAGATAAGAAGAAAGGCCACAAACTATAACTTCATGTTCATATCATGACAGATGATGGTAGAATAAAAATCAATAATAGTTGAGATAGACCTAAATGAAGCAATGATTAGAGAATAAACACACTGTAGGAGCATCTTAGAAATAAAGGATTACAAGCAGCTTTTAAGTTACTAATATGCTGATGATAATGAAGCAAACATTGTGTGAAATTTCCTTCATCCAAAGTCACTAAACCAATACTCCTCAGGCATTTTACTGATATATAGAAGCATCTATTCATTGAAATTTTTTATTATGTGAAGGAACAGGAGTGATTTTATTTTAAATCTAACTAGTCTTAGGCGTGAAAAGTTTGTTAAGATGTTCAGCATTGGCCAGGAATATAAGTAGAATACTCATTGTGACACTTGACTTGTTATGCCAAAATACATCAATAATTCTATACTAAATTTCTATCTTATACTTTCAAAGTGAAAATCAGAATCAATTACGTAAAAGTGCTAATTCATTATTCAAGATATTGCCTTATACAGCTGTAAGTGTAATATGGTATCCACATCCAAATTGAGGCTTCATTATCATGCCATGCTAAAGAGACAAAATGTTCAACTATACAAGCATGTGTATACTTTCAAATAAATGCACTTCAGTAAACACATACAAATTTGCAGCGTCACCAAAGAAAGAAAAAGAGTTTAGTTTGGAAGATTAAGAATTAGAATAAATAAGAAAACAGAGATTCCGAGTAAAAGATAATGGCATACCGTGCACCCCAAACGTGTAGGACAGCCCTCAATGAACATCAAAGTCTTTATGGGCTTCTTTCCTCCCTCACTAACCCCATCATGTTCCTCCACAAACTTCTCAAAGTAAATAAAATCACAGTGTCTTAGCTTTTGACCGTTCAAATTATCACATGATAAAATTGGTGAACCAGTACAACGTGCAACTCTTTCCAGACGGTGAAGCTTCATATCAAGCACAAGTGTCATTCCCTTTGCCAAAATTGACTCTTGTATATCACGAGAGACAGTTTTCTCCACTAATATAACATTTGGATGGCACATTTCAATACGATCCATTTTAGATTTCAGATCATCCTTCTCCTGTAAGCAACGAAATAATCAGCTAGAGAATGGAAGGTGAATAACAGAATGTAATCTAATTAAGTTACCTGGTCCATGGAGTCAAATGAGGACAGCCCATTAATAGAATGGCCAAGCATGCCGCTAATCAGTAATAATCTTGGATTTTTATACTTAGTTGGCATATGCTTGTGAGCAGCATGTTTTTTGAAGACACAACCTCTGATTAGTTGACTGCAGCACAAAATATTTTCTTTAAAATTTGCTATTGTGACTCAAAAGCGCATGCTAATTTTTATATGCTAGTTTATTACAAGAGATGAGAGGGTGTAATAGTAACTATTAGGCCTAAATCTAATTCCAAACTAAAAATAGTCACATGACCCTCTTCCACGTTCATCATTAACTTCTCTTTCTGTTTTCACGCTTCGTCTCTGTATTTCTCACTTACCGTGTTTTTCTCCTATTTCCTTCTCTTGCATTGCACTATCTGTGGGAATCAAAAGATAATTGAAACACAACAACAAACACCTCCTTGCACATTGAAAATCTAATCACGACTTCAAAAAATGTGGGTTCAATTTATTATGCTAAATTACACAAAATTATAACTCGTAAGACATTTTGCCAATATGGTCCTTGCATTGGATTTTCTTCCGTTGTGTATGTTGCAGGGATATCTATAATCCGTGCAAGGTCACATGACAATTTTAATTATATATATACCAAAAATATTAAAAATAGAAATTACTAGTCATAATTTACCCATTTTTAAATTTTAATAACATTTAAGTCTCATAAATTTGAAACAATTAAGTGACACATATCAAGAATTTTAGATTTTAAATATTTAATAATAAAAAACACGATTAAAATTAAATATATATATATATATCATTAAATCATGATATAAACTTAAAAATCACTATCATGTGTATAAAAAAATATAAGCATATAAAATAGTATACTATAATAAAAGTTTCGCCACTACACATCAGTTTAGAAGGAAACATAAAAAACATACAACATATAAAATAGATTACTGGCCTCAGATAAAAATATAAATGTATTTAATTAAAATATATTATAGTGAAAAAGAAAGAAATGTGAAGAAAAATATAGCCACAAATGTATATTTTGATTCATGTAGGAGTTAAAATTTATATTAATTAAGGAGAAGAAATGAATAAAATAAAATATTCAATTTTAAGGAAGAAAAAAAGACTGCGTATTTTATATTTTTGGCCCTGGTGAAATTTGGAGGTTGGTCATTTAAGCTTCAAATAAAGCTATCTTTCGGAGATTATTAAGATCAGCCAAAAACATCTTATGGGCAAGTCATGAGATATTTTCATAAACTCTCTCAAACAGCCTCATAAACACTTACAACACAAGTCCAACTAAGTTGTTGATAAGCTCTTCCAAACGAGACCTATAACCATTATGAATTTGAAACAAAAATTCTGTGAAGTAAAAATTCCACCATTTCCTAACCGGATAGTGCGAATATATGTAAAAACAATAAATAGAAATGTCAGAAAGCAAATTCTTAATGAACAAATTGCATTTACCTTTGGCCACGAGAACCAGCAGCAATGCACTTCACTTTAACATATCCATCAGGATTCATTGTACTACCTCCTACTGCATCAGGCTTCAAAAAAGAAGCGGCTTCCCATGATAAAGATGTAACTATGTCCACCCAACTCTTATCACCTTCATCCCAAGAGGAAACTCCTACAGATTTAAGAAGCTGACCAACAAGTACCTTGAATTTCCCATTCATCATTTCTTCCATTGCTCTTTGTTTTTCCTCTTTGAACCTATAGCTCCCACTTAATTCATCCTCAGAACTATTGATAGAAATTGGCTCACCCCAGTTTGCAACCCCTATGCCGTGGTCTTCATCATCATCATTACAGGTCACACTATTGTCCATGTCATCCTGTGGGTTCTCCGGTTCAGGAGGTTCCCAAGTTTGGACTTCCAAATCATCAGGAAGAGAATATTCAGTTTCCTCAACAGAGGATTCAATAGGGTCTTCAGAACGATAAGCTTTCTCTTCTTGAAAGTTATGCCCTTGTACAATCTCCACATCTCTCACTGTGTAACCCTCATTGTTGTTATTGCTTTCTTCTAAATAGTTATCCATCACTTTTTGTGAACCATTCAACTGATAACCGAGATCTTCCACACCACCACCTTCAACTGTACATTCTTCTTGACTATTCCTAGCATAAGAAACAAAGCAAGTACTTGAGCATATCTAGGATAAACATTTTATTCACACCTCTGTTTGGACGTAGCTAAGTACCTGTCAGATGAGTTCACATCAACTGAAAACTCACCTGAAATATCAGACATTCAAGAAAAACTTGGTTATATAAAACCATCTTGTACTATAAGACTAACATCATCAGCATTATAAAATGAAAACAGAGGGATGGTAATTTACTGCAGGTGGACACACAGCTATCAGTACTTTGCAACGATGTAGTTGGACTGACATATGGTGTCACATATGGACTATTACTACGCCACTTCGCATTTGCTCGCTCTAGCTTCTCTCCACATGATTTGCAAGGCCTAATGGAAACTTTGACATTGAACTTTAGACTATTCTCATTACCCTCTTTCTTATTGTCAAAATTTGATTCTGACAAGCCCGCACCACAATAATGGCACATAATACACATCCGATCCAACACTTTCTTCTGGTGCAACAAAAAGTATGAGTACTGAATGAGATTTGACATTCTTTTTTCTCTCAAATGAATTAATTCATAAAACTCCCAAAAGTCAATTTGAACATAACCCTACTTCTATATAAAGCCCAACTAAAATAAATTAAATCCTCCAAAGAAAAGAACGTAGATGCATAAAATTCAATTTCAGTTCACTTTCCCTTTTCACAAAAATAATAGTTATTAAACACTACATATACAAATTAAAACGTGTACATATAAACAAAAACTGTCACATGTAATTTAAAGATTGAAAAGAAAGAGGAAAAAGCATATCTACCTAAATAAATAAAAGCTGAAATTATCAATGGCACTCAATATCAACCAGATATTCGTTCTTATAAAATCCTAGAGTCAAACAATTGTTTAAAGACCCTAACTGTTATCATAGAGTATAAAAGGATCATAGAAAATTGGAAAGCATTGTCTGGGCTTAATTACTTTATTTTATGGAAATATTTTCAGAGAGAAAGAGGGGGAAGCCTCTTCGTAAAATATGAACACGTTGAAATTCATGGACGACAGGTAAATGATCAAACATTTTAAGAAGTGCACCGAAGGTAAGAAATCAGTCTTTTCTTGTGGTATGGATTGATGCAATAAACAAAGGAAATACAGAATTTGCAGTAAGTTGAATCAAACAAAGCTCGAGGGAAAGAAAAAGAAAATACTTATAGTCTAACAGTGCACAAAAGAATTATCGATTAAGGTGATATGCTTGCGATAGTAATTTCCAAACAATAGCCAACATTCCGTACAAGATCAAAAGATTTGGTAAAAACAACTGAGAAGGCCCAGATTCATTAGTCCCGCAGAAATTAAAACACAAGATAATATAAAACTCAACGAAGGACTACAATTGCAGATTTGTTTGCAAACAATGCATTGACAAAGAGTTGAGAACCCAAAATCTTAAATTGGAATTTTTAAAATAGCAAGCAATGCAAAGAGTAATGAACAAATGAATCAAAGCTCAATGTAGAAATAACATTAGTGGACAAAAGGGAATCCACATACGACTGATCCACAAAAATCAGAAAAAACACTCAATCAAATCTTCTGTTTCCAATCAAATCTTCCATGATAGACCAGGAAAACTGCCATTTTCAACTCCCGTCAAGGCGTAAAATAAGTGTACGAAAAATGATTTAAAAAAAATAAATAAATTATGAAGAAATGCACACCGTACCGTCAAAGCAAACCCAAAAACGAATACAAGGATGTGACCCCCAAATGAATCCCAGCTCCTAAACCCAAAACCATGCACTGTTTTGAGAGATACGCAAAGAATTTGGTGTGAACGAGTCAAAGAAACCGAGCCTCATAAAAGTCACAATCTTTTTTTAGGAAAGAGAAGAGGGTAAGCAAGAGAAAGGAGAGATATGAAGAATGGAAGAATTGTTGAATGGAAGAAAAATAAGCAATGAAAGAACTGTGTGAAGCCGAGGAGAAGAAGAACAAAAAAACCAAAAAGAATAAGAAAACACAAGGAGAAATTTTTCCCTCTCTGGGACCCACTCTAATTGCTTGCCTCCGAAAAATATCAAAAAATTATTATTACTTTCAAAATTTCTTATCTGCAACAAAATGTTATTTATGTGCTACTTGATGGGTCGCGTGTACCCTATACTGACAGCTACATACGCTAGATTTTTTGCTAATCTTTGTCCAAATACGTGATTATATACGGGTCATCGTCGTCAACAGTATTTTTTCAAATTGCAACTACAACTTTCATCTTTTCAATATTACAAGATTCCCCATTTTCTTATACTGCATCGCGTCCCATTCCTGATTAAATAATTATAAGTAAAGGTCTAAAATGTTTGTAATGGGTTTATAATATAAAATCTCCCTATAAAAGTAAATCTTAAAAAATTATTATAAAAGGTAAACTAAAAGGACAAATATTATCTCAATAATTTGACGATAAAACTCAGATCAAGTTTTAAACCTTCATCACATATTGCTATAGTTCTTACCATTTTCAAGATCTCGAAATCAGTGTTGCAATGAATATAATAATAATAGTAATTAAATCATTTGAACCAAAATATTACTTTTAATGAGGTCGTGGAAAAATTAATAAATAAACTTTAACATTCACGAGGACAAAAATAAATAATGAATAATATTTGACATTCGCAACAAAATTATAATAACGACAATTTCTTATTTTAAGAAAAAAAGATAGTCTTTGATAAAGTGATAAATTAAAATTCTACTTTTTCCGTTAAAACGCGTGTTTATAGTTAATGTTGGCATTTACAATTCAATTACGTGATTTTGAATTTTTTTTTTCAAGTTGCTCATCAATATATTTTCTGTGATCATTCATTGTTACGATATAATTCCCAAATATATTTCTTAATTTAGAATTCTTTTAATCATCATAGTGTAATTTGATGAAAAAATTACTGAAATTGGTAAAAAAAATTGAATGATATAGATAAGTATTGTAAAAAGTAAAGTTTTTGGTGTGAGAGAAGAAATTGTGTAAGTCAAATATTACTTTCATAATTTTTAATTTAAGTTTTATTTTTTTATTTTTAAATGAAATTGTGTGACTCTAATAACATCTCAATTTAAAATTAAAATTGTGTCTTTAATTTGAAATTTGAAATAAAGTCGTTTAAGGGTGATTGTTTTTATATTAGATTGAAGTCATACACTCTTTATACGTTTATATAAAAAAAATTGATATATATTAATATTAATACATGTGATTTTATTTTTTAACATTAATTAATATATTTTTTTAGTATAAAAATATTATTTATGAAATATAAAAATTATTATTATGAAAGTATTTTTTTTAAAAATAAGACCAATAGGTAGTTTTATAAAAATTATAAAAAAAAATAATATATGTTGAAAATGTAGAAGTTATTATAAAGATTGTCTTATACCTTCATTTTCTCTCATTCTCCTTTAATTTCCCTCTTCTTTTATTTTTTATTTTCTTCCATTCCCCTAAAAAATAATCAAATAAATATTAATATTATAAATTTAGTTATTTTTAGTTTAAGTTAACTAATAGACTTTGTTAATGAAACATGTAAAAGGGTTGTTATATCTTAAAATATCTATTTTACCTTAATTTAATTATTCTTTGTCGATAAAAACTAATAATTTTTATGTTATCTTTAATTATAATTTTTTATAATAGTTTTTATATTTTTAACAGATATTATTTTATTTATAAAATTATCTATTGGTCTTGTTTTTTTTAAATGATTGCATAATAATAATTTTTTACATTTCACAAAAAATACTTCTATATAACACAAATAATAATAATTTATTAATATTTTTTAAATAAAATTGTATGTGTTAATATTAGTATAAATAGTAATATAATAAATTATATATTAAAATTAACAAAATAGTACGTAACTTTAACCTAATATAAAAATAACTAAAGTCGTATCACTTTTCTACAATTTCAGATCAAAATAAATTACAACTAAATAGAAATGGTATAATTTTATTTTAAAAAAACAAGAATAAATGCAAACAGAGTTGTGTTTGACTCATAAAACTTGTACTTTTACACAGAAGTATGTTTCAATTTAATAAGTTTGAAGTTGTATCTCAATTTGATAAATATGAAGTCATGTTATTTTTCACAACTTATTCACAAAAAATGTGTAAATATAACACAATTTACTCATATAAGTAAATTTTTTAAAAACTATTAATTTTGATAATTTATTTGTAAAATTACACTTTGTTAAAAAACCTTACATAAAAGAATATTGTATAACTTGAATTGCTAACCTATAGGTTGCATCTAAGGATATTAACATAAAATTGTTTTCATTTTCATTATGACATTAGACTATAAATAATTTTGTCAACATGCACAACTTAACATGCATTTTAAAATAAATTCCAAATTCACAACTCTACTAGGGATTAAGAAACAAAAGAAGAAGAAAAATCAAAATTTTATATAATTTTTTCATGTAACGTCATGATCAAAATAACATTAAATTTTCTTAATATTTTATATAATCATACACAATAGAAGTGATCACTTCCACATAAATTTATGACGCAAATGATAGATAGAACATCATGAAACTACATTAATTTCAATCACATAATTTCTCAAAATTGGTTTAAACTCAATCAGTATGAAAATTAATACCTATAGAAAAAAATTACTGATATGAAATATGATAAAGAAAATGTTTATTACGTGTAAAATATACTAATTTAACCTAAAATACAATTATTAAATAATACAAAGATGAATGCTGGTGTAGGAGCCCCACGGGGTTCTTCCAAAATTTTCAAACTCTCTACCTTTTAATTTCATGCTAAACATCTTTGTCTTTTTTTTTTGGGTGAGTGTAATTTGAGTTTAAAAAATAAATAAAAAGAGGGAAAGAGATAAAATTAGGAAGATACAGGGTAGATCCAAAACTAGAACAGGATTAAAGTTTGAAATTCAAAACAGAAGTTTGAAATTCAAAAAAAGTAGCTACATGTTGAAGTGGGACCACGAACAGGGTAGTAACACATATTTAAGGTTTAATATATAAAGGATTATACTTTGTTTTTAATTTTTTTTTCTATTTATCTTTATACTAATATTTTATTTTACTTTATTATTCTAGGTATTGTGTAATTTTTTATTTTTTTCTCTTTATCTGTTTTCAATTTTTTTCCTATTTTATTTTTATATTAAAATTTTATTTTATTTTATTATTATAGGTGGACATGTCATATTTTTTATTTTTTTTAAATATTTAATATATATGAATAGATGGTTTTGAATTAAAAAAAGAAGTGAAAGAACAATTTTTTTTATATTTCAATCATTTTTTATTTTTTAAATATTTAATAAATACTAATTATTCTTATAATTAATTGAAATCTACTTTTAAGAAAAACTAATATAAACGTAGAAACATTCTCACGATGAAATTTTTTTTCTTTTTTATCTCTCTTTAAAATGATAGTTTTTATCTCTTATTATTATTAGTTTAGTTTATATTTTTTATTTAATTTTTAATATTAAACATAATTATACATAAATGATAATTTTAGTTTAATTGACATCTTTTATTTAATTTTTAATATTAACCCTAACTATATATATATAGATGATAAAAATAAAGGTGTTTGTGTTTTTTATAATAATAATAATAATAATTAACTACGGAAAAGGTAGACAATGCGCATGAATAAATTGGAATTAACTGTATTTTAACATTTATTCGAAATTTTGTTCTCAATTTTTGTTTTGGATTTAGAAAGTATCCTAAATTTTATCATTTTCTAAATATCAAGGAGTGTAATGACATAACTTTTTTTTACAATTTTTAAGGGTGACAAATTCATATATCATACATTAAACTTTATATATATATATATATATTATAAATATATGAATGATATACTTAATAGTCTTTGTAAAAAAAAATGTTTAATATCTGTGTTCTAAATCTTAAATAGCTTCACAATTGTCCTTTTATCTAAAGAGATTGAATGGAAGTATCAGACACCTGTTATTCAACAAAATTATTTGATGAGCGATGTTGTTCTAAAATTCAAATGAACTCTTTAGTTTAAAAGATAAATGATTAATTAAAATATAACTTATAATTTATATAATTGTTTTCTTAATTAATTTTAAAGAGTGAAGAGATGACCTAAAAAAAGCATTAATTTTGAAGTTTAAAAGAGTGTTTATAAAAGAATATACATATAATTTCAAAAATGTAACGATAACTCATAATATTAATCATAAATTAAAATATGGTTTATGGATTCCACAAAATTGTCTAGATTGAAATTGAAGCATATATGAAAATATCAGAAGCGTGTTTCCCTCACATGTTCGCCATATGCCATTTGTCGATTAGTTTGTTACGACAAAAATTAATTAATCCGTAGTTAAAGGGCCTAGTTTTAAAATAATTGTTAATATTTGGATTGCTTCTTACATTAATTATTCACCAACTGTGGCCTTTTGGGAATCTAGTCCTGTATCACGCTCTCTCTCATCTATTTAAATACATATTCTATTGAAATCTATTTACTATTTAAAAAAATAGTATATTAAGAATTGTAGTTTCTCTTTTAGATTTTTGTTTGATTAAACAAACAAATTTAGAAGCTGATTAGCTGTGAATCACGACTTCTTACGTGAACACGAGTGAAATAATAAGTCGTTGGTAACTTAAAAGGGCTTAAATTGTAAGTATCCCATTATCATTACTAAATAAGTTAAATAACATTATATATAACTAAATATATAAAATAAAACATATATATACATACACATTATAGAAAAAGATTAATACAATTTATTTTATTGGATTTTTCGGTTAGAGATATAAGTTTGTTTTGGATTTTTATATAATACAAAATTATTTTTGTTCTTCCACAATCAGTAAGGGGTTGTCTCTTCTCTTCGTCTCTCTCGATGGTTGGTGATTTCAATATTCAACTGCGGTCCTCAGTTTTCATTAGAGGTGTGATACCTATAAAAAAGACACTTTGACGTTCAAATTAGGGTTCGATATACTGTGGTTGAAATATTAATTGCTATGAAATAGGTTCCTTTGTATTGTTCTTGGACGTGCATTTACAGGGATAATGAGGTACCTATGTAGGTGGGTTAGTGTTTGACATAACTTACCAAGTTAATCTTGTGATTAAGGAAGGGTTTCATATATATGTCTTATGCTTAATTGATTGTCTTTGGGTGATCGACCCGTTTAATCATATGTTGTTGATGTCTCCTTGACCACATAGTTGCAGTAGTATGTGTCAACGTCTCTTCGACAACTTATGTTATGTTTTTTTGGACTTTTTAGTTAGAGATAATGTTTTATTTTTATATATAAGTTTGTATATAATTGATTGATAACAGGCATGATAAACTATAACACACAAAAATAAATAAGAGAAATATAATAAGACATTAAGATTAAAAAATACACACTTCATTATATGAAAACACTTATTATATTCCATGTCTGCCAATAATCTTACATAATCATACATATGATGATGAAATAAAATAAGAGAACTTTCTTCTATAATACAATATTAAATTATAACATTTAAGATTAATAAATGTTATACATTACATGAAATAATAAACTCTCAAATTGGCAACATGAAAACCAATATATTATCATGCCCCAATTTAATTCATATAGTAACCAAGTTATGATAAGGTAATTTCAATAAATGTCATATATTACATGGAATACTAGACTCTCAAATTGGCAATGTGAAATATATTATAATGCTATAACTTAATTCATATAGTAACCAAGTTATGATAATGTATGTTAAATAAAATGACACAAAATTTTCATGATTTTTTCATTAACTAGTATCTTATTCTATGTGATTCAAGTTATTACTACATTTGGGTAACTAATATGTATGCACGACAAATCAATACTTACACTATATTAACCTAGATCAAGTTATTTTCCTAACAATCACCTCTCACATAATAACATCATTGATTTCATCACATAAAAAAGGTTCAACGTTATTCATCCTCATCTCAATATATATATATATATATATATATATATATAAAATAACAAAAATAAAAAAAATATATGAAGTAATGTAATTATGATACATCATACAATATTTGTTACCACTTACACTATTATTAAAGGATAGGAATACCAGATACCAGAGTTATAGAATGATCCTAATATTAATTGGATGTCTTTTCTAATTATCAGTTGTGTTTCTCTTTATAGAGGAGAATAATTGAGTATCTTTTCTAATTATCAGTTGTGTTTCTCTTTATAGGATGAATAACCTTTATTTTGTCTTTGTGTGTTATGATTCTAGTATTTAATTATTGATTTTTCCTCTCTTAAGTTAAACCTAGAATGAGTATACTACTTGTATATATTCAGACCATGTTTTGATTTCAATAATAAGAAAGAAGAGATATTAATTCTCATATCCTTTGTCTTCCTTTTACTCTTTTGTTCATCTTTGTTCTCTTTTATTCATCTCTGTTCTATTTTATAATATGATATCAGAGCTCTGATTCAAAGCTCTGGTTGCTACATTTATTTATGGGTGAAGTTGTTGAAACCTCACAAGATCTTTGTTCACTTTACCATGTTAGTTCATCAGATAATTCATCCTTGAATATAGTTTACTCTTTCATTACACAACAAGAGAGACAAGTTTTTGGTGATCAATCCAAGGCAATGATTGCTACTAGCAAAGGAGAAAAGTTATACAATGTGAGATATTTGCTTTAGAGTCAAATCAAATTTGGGAGACTGCTCTTCTGCCTAAGAACAAAGTTGCCATAGGTTGCAAATGGGTGTTCAAAATAAAATATAAGGCTGATGGGACAATTGAAAGGTATACAACAAGGTTAGTGACAAAGGGATATACACAAATAGAAGGCATTGACTACCTTGATACTTTCTCTCCAGTAGCAAAGATGACCACCATAAGGTTGCTTCTTTCTTTAACTTCTATTTATAATTGGGAATTGAAACAATTAGACATAAACAATGTCTTTCTTTTTACATGGAGATTTGAAAGAAGATGTATACATGGTTGCTCCTCCTGGATTGACTTCTATTCCACAGGAAAAGTTTGTAAACTAAAAATGGCTTTATATGGTCTTAAGCAAGCCTGTAGAGAATGGTTTGCCAAACTATCATCATTTTTGCTTTCTATGGGATATACTCAATCTATGAATGATCATTCCTTGTTCATTAATTCTTCTGAAGGATCTTTTACAGCATTATTGGTATATGTGGATGATATA
>Ga0123342_1007319_pt1 | contig 14657 bp, 12 predicted proteins | sample Turbeawhitnodule_FD_89960 | JGI IMG/M metagenome (GOLD analysis project Ga0123342, IMG submission 89960) | Root nodule microbial communities of legume samples collected from Mexico - Turtle bean Mexico white nodule | ecosystem: Host-associated > Plants > Roots > Nodule | place: Mexico: Nepantla...
ACTGGATGTAGCTCTGGGTTTAGAGTGAACCAGTATAAATCTCTGTGTGCATTTTCTCTATCCCTTAACTCTTTAAATTCAGTTTTTATATTTGTAAACTGGTATAAACAACCGATTGTTTTTGCGAAACAACCAATTGTTTTTTTGGTGCTGTGCTTTTTGCTTTGTGTTTTGACAAACTGATTTCTTAATCAAGTAATTCTCGAAGTAATTTCATTCTTGGCTTAAATGTTTTCAAAAACCCTTTTTAAACCATTCACCCCCTCTAGTTTAAAGCCATACATTCTAACACAAATGACGTTGTTATCGTTCATGTCGACCAAAAGGTAGCACGAGAGTGTTATGTTGCAAGTCTGAAAGTCGAACCAACCAATCGACTCTGCTACTATGAATTACCGCGTGGAGGATCTCACGAATATAGAAGAGGACGGTCCCCAAGATCACGAGGACCGACCAGAGAACAATCTAGGCAACTAAGGTCTCCCTGAAAGGAATATATGGTTGCCTTGGTAGACCTTTATGCCCGATTGAATGATGCTCGTATTGGACCTAGTAAGGACCTTCGCCTATTACCCTTACGTGATGAAGAGCATACAACGCACATAAGGACATCCTTAAACCCAACCAATAGCAAATTAGTAAGTTAAACACTTACTGAAAATCCTGATTTATTTGTCTATACGACCTATGATATGTTAGGGGTTAGTCCGGACGTTATCACACATCACCTTTCAGTGTATAAAGAGGCACGACTAGTCGCCCAGAAGAAAAGAAAGATGGGTGAAGAGAAGCGCAATGAATCACACAACGAAGTCGACAAACTTGTCAAATTTGGCTTCATTAAAAAAGCACAATACACCATATGGATGGCAAATGTAGTCATAATTAAAAAATCTAATGGTAAATGGAGGATGTGCGCAAATTATACCGATCTCAACAAGGCTTGTTCGAAAGATGCCTACCATTTTCCAAGCATCGACGGGGCGGCCAGTCACCGTGTTTTGAGTTTCTTAGATTCATACTCTTTATATAACCAAATCTAAATGCACCAAGAGACAAAGAGAAAACAACTTTTATGGCCAACTACTATAACTTCTACTACGAAGTCACGTCGTTCGACTTAAAGAATGTTGGAGCAACCTACCAAAGACTGATGGACCAAACTTTCAAAGGGATGCTCAACCGAAACGTCGAAGTTTACGTTGATGACATAGTTGTTAAATTTGATTCATGCATAACATATCCAAGATCCCAAAGAAGTCTTTAAAGCTCTCATAAATCATGGTATTCCTAGGCTTCATGCTCATCCATCATGGGATCAAAGAAAATCCAGAAAAGTGTAGGGTTATTAATGAAATGAGAAGCTGAGAGAATACAAAAGAAATTCAGAAGCTTATTGGTCGGTTTATTCAGATTTTTACCAGAATTAGCAGAAAAGATTAAACCCATCATCCAACTTTTGCAGAAAGCAGCAAAATTCAACTAGACACTTGAGTGTGAAGAAATCTTTCTCCACTTGGCAGTTTCTCCGGTCATACAAAAATTGGACACCCAACAACCAATTATTGTATATCAATATTAGATGAAACAGTTAGCGTGACATGAAGTTGAAAAAGAAGAACGACCAGTTTATTTCATTAGTTGAGTCTTACACAGTGCAGAGGTTTGTTATCAGGTGATTGAAAAGGTACCCCTGACTGCAAGAAGGATGCAAATGTATTTTCAAAAACACCACATTGTAGTCAAGACCGACTATCCTAATATGAAGATCTTAGTTAAACTTGACCTGGTCGGACGAATAGCGGTTGAGTTATCTGAATTTCACATCCAATATGAACCAAGGGGAGTAATCAAATCCCAAACCCTAGTTAACCTTATGGTTGAACTCAACCTTAAACCAATCGAGGATGAAAGTCTCCAATGGATCTTACATGTGGACTGCTCGTCCAAATATAAGTCGTGCGGAGCAGGGGTATCCTTGAATGCCCGAGCGGTATCCTCATTGAACAACCATTGAAGTTTGACTTTAGAACATCAAACAATTAGGCAAAATATGAAGCCATCTTGGTCGGGCTTACTTTAGCACATTAGTTAACTTGATGAATGGATTCTCAGCTAGTAGTCAGACTATTTAAAGAAGAATTTGAAGTAAAAGAGTCTTTACTTTAAAAGTGTTATCACCTTGTTATGAATTTGATGTTTAAATTCAAGAAGGTTCAAATTAAACACATATGATGTGAGCATAATGTTAGAGCCGACATGCATTCAAGGTTGACGACTACTAAAAAGAAAGGGTTCCATTGTTCGGTCATCTACGTAGTTCTCAAGAATCCTAGTGTCAACACGAACGAGTGCATGACCATTGGTGAAAAAGAAAAATGGATGACACCCATCAAATGCATATAGAGAACGGTGAATGTGGACCACAAGAGGAGAAAACAATGAGGCAACAGACCGCTCGATTTGTCCTTCTTGGTTGTAATCTCTATGATCGAGAGTACACTCTTCCGTTATTAAAATGTATTTCAACAGATCAATTCGACTATGTCATGCGAAAAATACATAAGAGTGTATGTGCTAGTCACTCGGGAGCACAAATTGTGGCTTCCAAAATGGTTAAAAAATTATTTTGACAATGTTTGGTTGAAAAACAGTCATTTTGAGTTGGTTTTATTAGTTTGCCACTTAGGCATTTTTTGCGATTTTGATGACTAATAAGGTTTAGTTCGAGGAGTGATGAAATTTTTACCTCAAGATTTTTTTACCCTCTTCATGGGAATACATTGAAAGGTTTGGTGAATAAATCGAGTAATCGTGAGTTGGATTGCAACTTAGATGATTTTCGTGTGAAAAATGATGAAATTTTGACCAAATGATTTTTTAGTCTATTCATAAAAAACACCACATATGAGTAAAAAATGATGTTGGGAAGGTTTGGTGAAAAAACCAAGTCATTTTTATTGATTGTACACTTAGGCAATTTTTGTGCAAAGAATTGTGAAATTTTGACCCGAAGAATTTTGAGTCCTATTGATGGAAAAAGATCACTAATGGATAAAAAAAGATTTTGGGAAGGTTTTGTGAAAAAACAAAGTCATCTTGAATTGGTTTTGGTTGGGGTCATGAAATTTCGACCTCAAGCTTTTTTAGCCTTCTTCATAGAAAAGATATTTGAAAGGTTTGGTGGGAAAACCAAATAATCATGAGTTGGTTTGCTACTTAAATAATTTTCGTGCGAAAAAATCATGAAATTTTGACTATAAGTTTTTTTGCAATGTTGATAGGAAACAACCACAAATGGGTAAAAATGATGTTGGGATGATTTGGTGGAAAAACCAAGTCATCTTGAGTTGATTTTGCACTTAAGCAATTTTCATGCAAAGAATCATGAAATTTTGATCTAAAGGATTTTGAGTCTTATTGATGTGAAACAACCACAAATGAATAAAAAATAATTTTAAGAAGGTTTGGTGAGAAAACAAAGTCATCTTGAGTTGATTTTGGTTGGTTTGTTATTTAATCAACTAGTTAAGTTGAGTAAAAGGATCATAAAAATTAGACATCAAGCTTTTTTTATCCCTTTTCATGCCAAATATGTTTGGATGGTTTGCTGCGAAAACCAAATAATCATCTATTAGTTTGCAACTTACAATATTTTCGTGAAAAAATAATGAATTTTTAACTTAAAAAGTTTTTTAATCGTATTGGTATGAAATAATCAGTAAGACATCGCGTCATTTTAAGTATAGTTTGTTCTTAGACAATTTTTGTGCAAATAATCACTAAATTTTGATAAAAGAGTTTTTACCCCTGAAAAATAATCACAAATGAATACAAATTAATTTTAATTTTTTTTAACGATGATAAAACAAATTTAAAATTTTCTCTCTCTTTCTTTTTAAATAACAATATGTTAATTAATGTGGTCTATAATAACGTGACATTTTAGATGATGAAATAAGTTTTAATTTTTATAATTTTAAATTGTATATAATTTTTTAATTTTTTTTCAGTAGGTCTAAGCGTGGTAGCAAGCAATTAGTCACCACCATTCCTCTCTTCAAATTTGAGTTGATCAGATAAGGTTCTGTTTGGCGTCCTTGTTCTTCTCGGCCATGGCCGAAGCTTCAACAGTCACCTTCTTCTCCACTCTCCTTCCCTCTTTCCGCCCCCACGCCCATGTGTCTCACCGTCCCCTGACCCTCCCACGGAAGCTCCAGGTTCGCTGCTCGGTGTCCGCCGGTGCGACTCCCCAGAACGCAGTGGCTTGGGGATGCGAGATTGAGTCGCTGGAGAGTGCGTCGGCGCTCCAGAGGTGGCTGTCGAAGTCGGGGCTTCCGCCTCAGAAGATGGGGATAGATAGGGTGGAGGTGGGAGAGAGAGGACTTGTGGCTTTGAAGAGCATAAGGAAAGGGGAGAAGCTGCTCTTTGTGCCTCCCTCTCTTGTCATCACTCCCAATTCAGTTACCTCTCTCTTTCAATTCATTCACCCTTTTTCAATTCAAATTTGTTGACACATTCACTAGTAATCTTTGGTTGTTACCATCACTTTTGTTTTTTCAATTGTTTAACCTTTTTAATCAAATTTGTTGGCACATTCACTAGTAATCTTTGCTTGTCACCGTCATTATTGTTTAATCTTTTTTATTCAAATTTGTTGGCACCTACACTAGTAATCTTTGGTTGTTACCATCGCTATTTTTTTTATTCAATTGTTTAGCTATTTTTTTTTCATAAGTAGTCATGTTATATATGTAGTTGTATAGAGTTTATGATTTAGTTTCTAAACTTTAAAAGTCATTCATTTTAGTCTTTATGGGTCTGGCTGGACGGACTTTTCCATAAGCACTTTTAGGGGAAAAAAACTAGCTTATAGATGTTCATTAGCAAATTCATAAATATTCTCTCATATTTTCTCTAAGTTTTTATTTTTCAACTCGTGTCTAAGCAAATTTTAGCTTATGTTAAAGCTCGTTTCTGTGTCTATTTTTTATATTTTTCTTTCCTAAAAATGTTTATGGAGAAGGTTGTCTAAACATGCCTTATATGTACCCTTTTAATCCCTTTTTAGGACTTGTTTGGACCATTTTCTCCTTAAACACTTGTGGGGAGAAAAAAAAAAAATATTAAACGAGCTTTTCCATAAGCTAAACTAACTTATGCACAAGTTAAAATTAAAAATGTAGAGATGTTATGTGGAACTTTTAAAGATTAGTTTACGTATAAGCTAATTTTAACATATAGAGAAGCTAATTTCAAGTTTTTTTCTTATTTTTCTTCCTTGGAAGTGGTTTTAGAAAAGTTCGTCTAAACACGTTGTTAGTCTCTATTTATAACATTTTTAATCTTTTGAAGTCCCTTCTAGTTAAACTCAGCCACTAAAAGAGATTAAAAGTAGTATGTATAGAAACTAAAAAGAGATTATTTTTAAGCGTAGAGTCATAGAGTCTTCTTAAAGATTATTTACTTAAGTATAGGAATAAAACGAGTAATTAAACCAAAAAAAATTGTAGTGGCTGAAGGTTCTCTGCTATGTATGCAAAATGTATGGGGGAGAGTCATTGTATGCAGTCTTAGAGCGGCTGTTTCTGGATTTGAACCTATGACCAACTGGCCACCAAGGTAAGGTGCAACTTTACTGTTGTGCCACGCTTGCTCTCTTGAAATTATCCATTTATAATGCTATTTAACAATAAGTAAGAGTATGTAATAATTGTGTAAAGAGTATTTACAGTATTATCTAATCGGAAACCTCTTAATCTGATAAGTTTGTTGGCTTTTACCATAATTGTCTTACAAGTCACACCAACAATGACTTCTAATTGATTGACAATGTATATAAATTAAACTCACACAATTTCAACAAAGCTTAAAATAGACATCGTTCACAAGTGTTGGGATATTAAATAAAGATATCTTAATATGAATATAACAATGTTTTATATCATTTAACTTCTTCCTAATTTGTGTGCATATTAGCCTTAGACCTCAATAGATATGGAACGGTTGTAGCTAGTTATTTGGATAAAACTGAGATAATATGGTTTGTCAATTAAAGTTTCCTTAGTGGAATATTTCATCTCAGAAATTAAAATTGGTGTACATTATGTCCAATTTTGATTGAAGAACAGTGTCACAGTATTATGGTACCGTATTTGAGTTTTATCCAAATTATATATACATACTGTATTGTCAGTTCAACAGCATAAATAAGTTCCAAGTTCTCACTAAAATTTGATGCCCTATAAATATGAAGAACAATCTTAGTTGATGTGCATTGCTTGTTATTTTTATGTCTTCTGTTCACTGAAATGTTGTTTTTACTGATATTGGAAATGGAAACTTTTCAAAACTTGGTTGGTTCAGTAAGTGAATCTAGGTATGGTACTTGCTAATATATCTGATTGGTGTGTTTGTGTGTATTCTGGTTGGTAGGAGTGGAGTCACCCTGAAACTGGTGAAGTATTGAAAAGAAATTCAGTGCCAGATTGGCCTTTGCTTGCAACTTACCTCATAAGTGAAGCTAGCCTCATGGAATCTTCAAGATGGAGCAATTATATATCAGCCTTACCTCGTCAACCTTACTCGCTTCTTTACTGGTAGATGAACTGTTCTTATCTTTTGACAGCTTGTCTGGGAAGGATGAGATAAAAGAATATTAATGAGTGAGAAAAGGAAGTTAGGGTTTGAAATGTTTAATAACTTTGCTAAGGACAAAATGATCGAAATGAATGAGGAGATTTTCTTACAATAATTTCTTCAATCTAAAACTTATCAAAAAATGAAATAAAATGAAGACAATTAGAGCATGTCGTGTTTAGTATTCAAACATTATAATTCTTCTAAAAGTATCATTTTGATTTTAATATACAATTGTATGTGGTTTATGCATTACTGTTTTCTTTTCATTCTCCTCTCTTACACCTTTACCAGTGGAGCATTTATGTCATTTCAGGTCCCAAGCAGAACTAGATCTCTACTTGGAAGCTTCGCAGATTAGGGAGAGAGCAATTGAAAGGATTAATAATGTTATTGGAACGTATGGACCCATTGTTTGTACCTTTTATTTCTTCTGGGATTTATTTTGTCACCTTTCTTTTTGGTAGTTAGCCCCATTCTAATGTGTTTTCTTGATTGAATAATCCTGTGTCTTGCCATAATCATTTCCCCTTCCTTCTCTAGATACAATGATTTGAGGCTCAGAATATTTTCCAAATACCCTGATTTATTCCCTGAGGAGGTGATTATCTTACATTAAACACAGCGTGGAAGTTAATAGTTCAGGAAAACTAGTCTTCTGTTTCAGCAAAATACTGATTATCTGAATATGTTATGTGTAACTTTCAGGTGTTCAACATTGAGTCCTTCAAATGGTCATTTGGTATTCTTTTCTCCCGCTTGGTGAGTCAACCGGGTCGTAGGTGAAATGAAACCAAATTAAATTCCATCCTCTTCCTCTTCAGCACAACACAATTATGGTTACTAAGAATTTTCATATTTTCTATATAACTTACACACACAGACTATGCCATACGAATTCATAACAGAGCTGATTTTGAAAGAGACTTGAGGTCCAAAACTAAACAACAAATGCTGAAATGTGTCAGGTCTGAAATAACAGTTCCCAAAATTGCAACATTTGAAAAGTAATCATTGGGAAAATAAATAATTATATTTGCAATATTTGTTCAATTCAAAACTAACTTAACTTTCTTTTCTGTCTTCTTTATTTGTAATCTACTTTTTAATCAATTAATTTGTGGATATTTGGTTGTGCTGTTTCATAGTTAAGACAAATGGTTGTTTGTTGGAACATATCATTGATATTCTTTGTACCATGCAGGTTCGGTTACCCTCAATGGATGGACAGGTTGCCTTGGTTCCTTGGGCTGATATGCTAAATCATAGTTGTGAGGTATGTTGTTTCCCCCAAAAATATAGATTCCTCAAACTTCCTTCATGGGACGTTTAATGATGATTTGTTTTAACTGATCCAGGTGGAGACATTTTTGGACTATGACAAGCAATCAAAGGGAATTGTCTTTACGACAGATCGGCCCTATCAACCAGGTGAGCAGGTAAACATAAATTGGCAGATTTGAATTTGTTAAATTAGATAAACTTTTTCAGAAAACAATAGTCCAAGTAAATGGATACAAATTCCTTTTTCCTTGAAAAATTGCACTGTGCTACATGCATGAGTAAAACAATTAAGCCTCTGCAGTTTGCAATATTTCCTCAAAAGTAAAATATTAATTGATTGGAGTAGTATTTGGAAAGTAATTTGTTTTAAATTTAGGGATTGCAATTGATTGCCTGCATGAAATTACACAGGTGTTTATTTCGTATGGAAAAAAATCAAATGGGGAGCTTTTGCTATCTTACGGATTTGTTCCCAAGGAAGGTGGCAATCCCAGTGATTCTGTTGAGTTGTCACTGTCACTGAAGAAATCCGATGCATCCTACAAGGAGAAGTTAGTACTGTTGAAGAAATACGGATTATCAGCGTGAGTACCTAAAATTTCATAACTATACCTATATGTATAAGGATGAAGTTCCTTGTCTTCTGGTCTGGTAAAATTAGTAGAAGTTCTATCAAAAGATTCACTGCAAACTTTGTATTGATTGGCATTTTTCAGCACATTTTTTATTTCACTCAGGACTGAGGTATTTCCAAAATATAATTTTCTATGTTGTTGAAAACATCATAAAATTTGTACTTACCATCTTTTTAGCATGTGAATTACTTTGTAGAATTCAAAACGGCCATGGCCGTTTGTTGCATACCTTTTTTCCTGATTAGCTTAGGACTTACTTTTTCAGATGGGAGACATTAATATTTCTTTCTGAGCTGGTATGCCCTTGAGATAGCTTTCTGAAATATACTTGTAATTTAACCGGTCACTAACTTCTGTGTTCTATTGTTATCAGATCTCAGTGTTTTCCTATACAGATTACTGGTTGGCCATTGGAACTATTGGCTTATGCTTATTTAGCTGTCAGTCCTTCAAGCATGAGAGAAAATTTTGAAGAGGTCTGATACTAAAAATCTTTGAGAATTTTCTTTAGATGTTATATAACCCTATGAGTGATTCTTTTAACAGATGGCTGCTGCAGCATCAAATAATACCACCTCCAAGAAGGATTTGAGATATCCTGAAATAGAGGAGCAAGCATTGCAATTCATACTAGACAGCTGCGAGGCAAGCATATCAAAATACAACAAGTTCTTGCAGGCAAGGAAACACTTTAATAAGGAAGCTTAATGTCTTTTAATCGCCATAGTTTAAAAAGTTCATTTATCAAGTTGTGAGCATCAAATCCTAGATCTTTCCCTTTTACCTGCATGGCAATCAAGCGCTGAATATGTTTCTGGCAGGCAAGTGGATCACTGGATTTGGATGTGACTTCTCCTAAACAACTCAACAGAAGGCTCTTTCTGAAACAGCTAGCTGTGGATTTGTCTAATAGCGAGCGAAGGATTTTATTTCGGGCTCAATACGTAAGTTTATAAGCATACATTTTTAAATTTATCCATTACGTAATCCATGTCACAGCAGTTTTTTAAAGCTAAAGTTAGGAACTTGGTTGTATTGTAGCTTCTTTAATCACCCATAGCTTGTTTGATGTACAACCGTTTCTTCTTCACTTTCCACAATAAACCTCCAAGTCCAGATTAGGTTGATACATTCGTTTGTAACTTCACAAATCAACAAAGATAGCACACGACTCTTTCACAATATAATACATGCTTTGGACTAATTCTGGATGCCTTTTAATAATGATTGCAGATACTGAGAAGAAAACTGAGAGACATGAGGGCTGGTGAATTAAGAGCCCTAACAATATTCAACGGTTTCCGGAAATTTTTCCAATGAGGACATTCACTGGTGCATTAGTTTCTGCCCTGATTATCCCTTGCTTTTAAAAAAAAAAATCTTTCTCACCCTTGAGCATGATGAACTTTGGTATCACCTAATTGAGAGAAACAGGTCCAGTCTTCAATAGTTATTCATAAATATTGGAAAAGCAAGAGATGAAATAGAAAAGGGAGGAATAATTGTAAAATAGGCTTGTTGTGTATCCATTGATCCAAATATTTTCCTTTTCTTTTTTGTTGTTTATATTTTCAATGTAAAAATCTTGTTTTGACCAGATTAGGTTTTTCCTATGTGGGGCCGAGTTTAGGATGTAGCCTCTCTGGAAAGTGATGGAAAATAGGAGACTAGAAAAGAAAAAAAAACAGAGAGAGAAATAGAGTAGAAAGTGAAAATATTTAGTTTAGGAAAAAGAAAGTGAAAAAAAATGAGAAATGAGTGAAATTTTTGGAATTGTGATTGATTTGAATTTTTTTTTTTTTAAATTGTTAGTTATTTCTTATCATAACAATTAACAAAGTACTCCTATCTTAACAATTAAAAAGGGTTAAATATGATACAGGATAAGTAATCACTTGCTATGCATTGAGACAAATGAAACACACTCGTGGGTCTTAAAGAAACATAGTTGCTGAAATATAATAACTAAGAATAATCCATACAATAGTAATAGTTACCAAATAGGAATGGCGACATTAATCCCTGTATATAAAGAAAGTGGTAATCACAATTGTAAAAGTTTAATAAAATCAACCTTTCGGTCATCAAAAGATTAACCATGTACGAAAAGCAAAGATGTTAAATTGCAGTAATCCAAGCTAAACAAACTAGCAAGGTCACCGGCAAAGATAACATTAATCTATAGGGAATGTTTTACTCCATAGCGTTTTAGAGTTTTTTCTCAAAATCATTAACTTTTTTAAGAACGTGCCATGTATGGACCTAGAGGGCGTCCTCCTCTTCTTCTCACTGACTTCGTCTTGATCTTGGTCTCAAGTCTCTTCCGGATGTTGTATTTAGACGGGTCTTGATCTTGGGGACGGGGAATGGTGGTATCTATAAAAGGTGTTTGGACGCTCGAAAGTTAAAAGTAATAAATGTGTACCTTGGTTTGACTGTGGTCAACTTATTTAGAGAGTTGTTTTAGACATTCACAGCAACGTGTCTAGATTAGTACATATATCATCGTTAATCCCTGTATTAATATAATAGGGTACGATTTAATTAGTGTAACACATACTTAAACAAAATATTGTTTTAGGTGATCGAGGTGTACTTGGACACATTGTTGAGGTCAACATTGGATGATGTATGGTCTAGACCTTTTTGACCTTATATTGGCAAGGAGTGCTCGGGGCCTCGATCCAAGCATTTTTGTATGGTCAGCTCGATTTTTGGGCAAGTATGGATCCAAAGAGTGGACCATGAGCTCGACCCAAATGCTGGTAAGACAGCTCAAAAAAGATAGTTGAAATAGAAGGAATATTCTGATTGTTTATAATACATATGCTAATTAAATACCAATAAAAGTTGTTGGGAATAAAGTAGTTAGCACCCGAGAATAAAGGTGCATGTGAATATAATGATTTATTGTTGATAAGCACCCGAGAATAAAGGTGCACGTAAGTCGTATGTTTTTCTGTTATGATTATATGCTTTCTGTTGAAATTATATATTTTTTAAACTGTCCCATTAACATTTGTGATTGAGCCTTCCGACGTGATGAGAAACACCAGACAAGACCCGTTGGGATCCAAAGGAAGTGATGCCCCCACCTTACAACAACTCATGGAGGCCGTGAGGGCCCTCCAAGAGGCGAACGAATAATATCAAAGAGAGCAAGAGCGAGTCCAAGAAGAAGCCAAGGCCGAGCAGGAGTGGCTGTGAGCAGAAGCCCGAGCAGAGCAAAAGCTCCTTCAGGATCGTCTAATGGCAGAAATCGAGGCCTCCCGGATAGTTATGGAGGAACACGCGCAAACTAATGAGGAGTTGCACAAAACTAATGAGGAATTGTGGGAAAGCCTGCACTGACGTGATTGACGTTCCACTAGGGAACGTTCTCTGAACTTGTAAACTAGAGAAGACCCCAAGCCATTTTCGTAGCAAATCATGGATGAGCTCGTTCCACCTCATTATCTCACACCTAAAATTGCCCTTTTCTCTGGTGTAGAAGATCCTGAAAATCATCTCACGACATTCAAGGCTCTAATGATCATCTTGTTGAAGAAAAGCTTTGATGACTCCAAATCTCCATGAATTGCTTGAAGGCTGATTGTAGCTTAGTTGGATGTGTTATGGGGTAGTTTGAATTGGTTAATTCACTCTTAGTTTGAATCCAAAAGCTGGTTTAATTCAAATCCTTTTAAAAGAGTGTTTTATAAAGAAGGAGAAAAACAACCAGTTGTTTTATCGTTTCAATCGGTTGTTCATACTTAAGGTTTTTGAGATTGGTTTTGGCAGATTTGAACTTGGTTGACTTTGCTATCAAACCAATTCAATCGGTTGTTTCGACAAAACAACCGACTGTTTTTTTAACTGTCTTAACAGAATTATGTTAAGTTTGTTAAATCTGCTTTAAATGATTTGAAAATGATTTGGCTTCTACAATAAATGTTTTCAACTGCTAATTGGAGTATAAATGTTCTGTTATACGCTCCTAGCAAAATGCTACAAGATCAGTTTTTGAAATCAAGTTTTTCTCCAAGATTGCTTAAGGCTTTGGATTTTTCTCTAAGAGTGAAGTAGGATTTGCTGTGTACTTTGATTTGATTTGTACTAGGTGTGATCTATCCTATTTCCTCCTTCAATTGTATTTCTAAAAGGAATTGTGTTCACAGAGTCAGAGGGTGTTCTGATTTGTGGTGTGATTGTGTGTGCCAAAGGAAGTGTGTGTTCTTGAGGGGATCAAGATCACTTCTTTGGTGGTTGTGTGTTTGTAATCTAGTTTTTGATTACTTAGTGGATACCCAGAGGTTTCTGGGAACTAGATGTAGCTCTTGGTATAAGAGTGAACCAATATAAAATTGCTTGTGTGATTCTTTCTCTCCCTTAACTCATGTATTTGTTTTTAGTTGTTTTTATTCACTACTGATAAAAACAACCGGTTAAATCGCAGAAACAACCGATTGAATTTCTGGAATTCAACTAAAACTGTTTTCTATCTTGCATTCTTTGATTCCTTTGGCTGTGATTCTTCTTTGATTCTCTTCATACCTTCAAAACTTTTGAAAAACATTCAAAAACAATTCACCCCCCTCTTGTTTAAGGCCTACAATTCTAACACATCTATAGAGGATTGGATGTCATCCGATGTAAGATGCTCATGGGTACTTTTACAGGAACAACCCTTTAATGGTTTAGTAGAATTCTGAATGGCCACATCGCCTCTTTCCTTTAGTTCTCCAGGATGTTTAGAGAACAGTTCTCGGCTAATAAGGTCAAATCCCCGAAGTTGTATGACCTTTTCAGTGTTAGACAAAGGAAGGGGGAGACACTAAAAGAATATCTGAATAGATTATGTGCGGTCACGGTAAGGCTTCAAACACACGATGAAGAGGTGATGATTGTCGCCTTTGTACAAGGGATGACAGTAGAACCGTTCAGCAATTAGTTGATCATAAATCCAACGTAGACATTTTTCAATGTACGCGAACGAGTTGTCATCCACATCGAGGCGGAAGAGGTTGTACTAAGGAAGAATGGAAGCGCGCGCTCAAAGCAACCTAGGCCTCGATCCTTAAGGGTCCACGAAACCTCCGTTGAGAAGAGAACGAACTCAAGGTACGTCCCATACATAGCCAAGAGAGATGAGCCCAAGACGAAGGCCAGGGAAGGGACAACAACCAGGCCCAAATTTCGAGTATCCTATAAAGAGATCTTGAGCACGCCAGGGGTAGTGGATAAGCTAATGTTTGGATAAACCCCAGAAGACATATTGGTTCTTGGGATCGCGAAAAAATGTTTGGTGCGATTTCCACCGAGCATTTGGGCACAACGTCGAACGATGCATAGCTTTAGGTTTCCAATTGGCTAGCCTGGTCAAGGATGGATTCTTGAAGGAGTATCTTGAAGCTAACTAGGAAGAACCAAAGGGAGAAGTTGCTATTAGGGACCAAGCACATGAGACACCAGTCCATGAAGATTTGAATACCATCGGGAGGAAACTCGACCTCCAAACCTAAGCGATACGTGCAAGCAGTGATGTTCTTGGATACAAGAAGACCTAATCATTCTCAGAAGCCCACTCTCTACTTCACGAGTTCTGACCTAGAAGACGTGTTTCCTCACGAGGATGGTACCGCAAGGCGAAAGGTACATAGAGTTTTGGTCGACTAAGGGAGCTCGACCGATGTGATGTTCTGAGGAACGTTCACCAACTTGCAGTTATCCCCTGATCAGTTGAGGCCATACGAAAGATGTTTGGTCAGTTTCATGGGAGATTAGGTAGAAGTCCGAAGGTACGTTGAGTTGAGGACGACCTTTTCTGATGAAAGCGCGGCCAGGACGATTACCATTAGGTACATCGTTATTAGCGCATCTTCGGCTTACAACTTACTTTTAGGGTGACTTTCCCTGAAAAGGTTGGGTGCGATAGCCTCAACCGCTCATATGAAGATGAAGTTGCCTTCTTCTGAAGGAGGGGTGATCACCATAAAGGTCTGTTCCGTCCGGTTGACCGGGACGTCTTCGTGCGTGGCCTCAATCGTCAGCTAAGGACTCCTTCCCACTGAATGCCTGCAAATTTCCTGCAAAAAAGAGGACAAAGAGGCGCCCTAGCGG
>Ga0123342_1007320_pt1 | contig 14652 bp, 8 predicted proteins | sample Turbeawhitnodule_FD_89960 | JGI IMG/M metagenome (GOLD analysis project Ga0123342, IMG submission 89960) | Root nodule microbial communities of legume samples collected from Mexico - Turtle bean Mexico white nodule | ecosystem: Host-associated > Plants > Roots > Nodule | place: Mexico: Nepantla...
CACTAATAAAATCTAAAAATACAAAATTTCAAATATATTTTATACGCAGACACGAATGATATTTTTCCTTCCCCTCCATAAGCAGGAAAGTTATGGAACAAGGTGTGTACAGTACAAATGCATCCTCGTACAGGCATCTAAAACTCCAGAATATCTTGAATGGCTAAGCAAGATCCCCATGTTTGGAACGTGGGTAGCAGGCATCCTATCCTCAAATCCCCATCCAAAAGCATGAATGAATCTCAAATTTAACACAATTGAGAGTCAAGACCACTTTTTTGTAATATATTGCCAGTTCAACCATTCATAAAAAGATTAATATGAAATGGTTTTGAATCAAGAAATTAAAAACAAAGATTTTTTAAATCCATGAATGTTAAGCCTATTGTTGCTGAAGAAAGTTCACGACAGTGGTTTGTTTATTTAAAGGGAAAACGGATGCATGTCATAAAGGAGAGAAGTCAGTAGTTAGAAATGCAGTTGGAAGACGGTTATTCTCAAATCAGTGGACATGCAAGGATTAGATTTCAGTTCATGGAGGATATGTAAGCAGAGGATGTAACAAGCAGAACAGAGTAGATATGACAGTTAAGGTTATTGGAGGAGTAACTATTTTCTTATGAATTCTGGCTATTAGCTCAGGGCAAGATCTTAAACGACTTGTCCTGATTATCTTTTACTTATTTCAATACTACATCCAATATCTCGGTGAAATTCCAGATGTAACTTTTTATCAATTGAGAGCAGTTAATCAAGCATACGGATAGTTCTTCAACCTGTCACTGCACCCTCATAGGCAGAAAAAAATAATCTTTTATGTGAGAATTTTTAACATCAAACGAAGAAAACACAGACAAACTTTATGCGGAGCCACCGCCTTCCCATCTAGGTCCAATAATAAAGCTACACTCTTAAAATAAGCATTCCCATCATCATACCTGATGACATATCTCACAAATAATGTCTCCTTTCTCATCACACCAGTGCTGGACACATTTTCTGTGAGCATACTGCACAAAACCAAAAGGAAACAGTCCAAGAATTAAGAATACTAAACAGAGGTGAAAAATGAAAATCAACCTGACACATATAACAATAAAATATTAATGCTGTTCATATTAATGCATTCACCAGAAAATAAAGAATATCACAGAGCAACTTCTCATGAGATTACTTAGCTGTCATTTCTTAGTAAAACATGAATCTAATCTACAAACCCAGTAAAATAATAAATTAAGAGCAGACTTGTCTTTCGGTTAGGAGCCACCCAACAAGTGTTCAAAAATCCACTGTTTGATTTTTTGGACCAATTTGCAAACAGAGTTTTGCTTCAATTTTGCCTTCAAACTTAAGTTTTGAAAAATTTAATCAAAACATACACTAAGAACGCAAAAATCATATCGTATTTAAAATCTCATAAACATATCTGGGCCAGGGTAGCATCAAAACACAAGTGCATATACACAACAAAGTCACAAAACTAAAAGCCTTCTACCCAAGACAAAGCAAGCATCTGCTCAGTTACTACCATCAACACAAAAATCAAGTTAAATATCACCACTTAAAAACAGTCTTCCACATTGAACGATCATTTAAAATAAAACATAATTTCGAAATCAAAAGGTAGAAATCATTATAACTAACAAAAATAAAATTAAACTTATCCTTCTAACTTCTATAATCCCACAAAACCAACCTAAAATTCAAAATTAAAAAACCAAGAAAATAAAGTCTCAAAGACACAAATTGATACCTTAAGACTGCCGCTACAGGCGCAGGGCGTTTCCAAATTGGAAACGCCGTCCTCCTCCTGGCAGATGCGGCACTCCGCCATCTGGATCAGCGGCTCCTCCTCATCACCTCCGTCGCCGTCACGATTCTCCACCGGATCGGTGCCGGAACTCTCGGCGACGGCTGTGGCAGCATCAGCGGCGGCCGGAGGCGGAGAGGGCTCGGAGGGAAGCTGCGCCGGCTGCGCCACCGGGTCAACGGGGACAGGGCGCGCGAGACGGTCAACGAACAGCACCAAGTGATCGCTCATTGGAAAAACGAAACCCAAATCAAAACCCTAAAGAAATAAAAGGAAGGGAAAAAACGCAATTTCAGAGCGAAGAACACAAAGAAAATCGAAAAAAGTAGGGGAAATCGTGAAATCGCAGGAGTCAGAGCAGATCTCGAGGTTTCCCGAAAAAGCGAGGAAAATCTTACCGGAAAATGGAAATTGCGAGAAAGAGAGAGAAATGCAATTGAAACTGTGTGTTTGTGTTGTGAATGTTATGTTGGATTGCGCGTTTTGTTCTTCTTGTTTTTGTGTATTTTATTTTATCTTATTTTCATTTTTATATTAATTTTTGGGTTTGAAAAGTTTGCTTGAATAATGGAAAAAGGAGAATAGAGACTAATAAGGATACTGTGCTATCCTAGTGGCACGCTTGAGAATTTCAACTTTACCGAAACACGTGCAAAGGGTCCTTTTCGTCATTGACGCGTCTCATGCCTTGCCGCTAAACGACCGTTTCCTTTACTTGTTCTTACCCAAAAACAAATTGTTTACGTCTTTGATTTTTACAGTTATTATCTTTTACATTAACTTGAGTACTCTTCATTGATAAGAATTTATGTTTGTATTTACTAATGGAGAAAGTTAATTCTACTAGGTAAAAAAATAACATGTTCATGATATCCAGTAAACATTTTTGAATAAAGTTGATCTTATGTGCAAGTGAGTTCCGAGCTTGTGAATCTAGTAAGGTGGTAAGTTCTGAGATTGTATGTCGAGTAAAAATTTTTCTGAAGTGGTGGTTGTGGTGGATATAGTGGTGGTCCCATTATGGTGTCGTGTTGATTTGTTTTTACGGTGTTTTGAGGTAAGATTTGATAGAGCAAAGTGCATTAAGTTGTGTTAATCGATTATGAATCTCATAAATTGGTTACTTAAGACAAAAGAGTCTCATAATCGATCATACAAACCATACACAATAAGTGTTAATTGAATATACATGTTTTTTTTAAAAGAATAATTGATTATCCGTGTGTCATAATCAATTATAGTTGTTTTTAGAAGGATAAATTATTATGGGTGATTTTTTACAAGGTAATCGATTATATGCATGACATAATTGATTATGGGTGATTTTTTAAAGGGTAATCAATTATGATTGGTAGATAATCGATTATGGAGCATGTGTTTGTTCTTTTGTGATTTTGGTTTTTATTTTATCATGTTTATTTGGTTGTTGTGTTGTGTAAAAGTCCTTTTGAAAGTTCACATTGGTTACAATTTGGTGGATCTATGTTTATATGTTTGCTTTGCTTTGCATGAATGAGTTTGTTCTAGTTGTGTAAGTGTGGTTGTTGGTGTCTTAGTGGTAACCTAGTGTTGTTGTGGTGTTCATGTGGTGTGCTTGTTTGGAAACAATCTAAACCTTGTTGAAAAATCCTAACACATTCTCCTCCAATCAATTTATATTTATTGGCCACAAATTTCATTAAATTGAACTCTTCCATATGGGATATCTTATTTACTTCATTGGATATTCTACTCCAAAATTGGGATTCCATCTCCATAGTTCAACAATTATCCTTCTACAATTACACCAAAAAAGGAATGATAGATAACATCTTTATTATAACTTTATCAATTATTAAAATGAAGATTTGAAAGGATAAACATTTAAACTCGATTATGCCAATAACCTTCAAACATATTTTAAATCTAAGTAAAATGTGTTATCTTCTAGATTATACAATCCATAATATAACTTTGTATTCAATATTACACAATCCGAAAGGTAATTTCATATCCAAATGACTTCTGAATTGTTCCTAATATTCCAGATTGTACAATCCGAAAAGTTTATCCATATCTGGAATTACCTTCCGAATAGTGCAATTCAAAATACAAAGTTATATTATGGACTGTGAAAATCGAAATATAAATTTGTATTGTGAATTTCACAATCAAGAATGCAACTAATCCAAATTATTACATTCTACATTTAGTAATTCGGAAAGTCTACAAATTCCACAATTTGGAATTTTAAATAAAAAAACATGGAACACTAACCAGAAACCAAACATAGCCTCTGACTAGCACCACCAACAAACCACCATCGCCACCAAAGCAAGAAATGCCATAAACTTCATTAAACTCCAAAAATTAAACACCAGAACCTAAATCCATTTTCAGAAGGGTATTTTTGGGTTTACAAAAGTATGGAAGTGTAGGAAGAAGTTGTCTCATTTCACCCATTGTTATTGGGTTCATAGTGGATACCAATATCCTAGTTGTTGGTCCATTCAGTGGTGGTTCGATGAACCCATCTTGCTCATTCGACCCAGTTGTGGTTAGTGGAAACTTTGTTGATAACTGGATCTACTAGGTTGGCTCATTGATTGAAGGAGGTTTGGTTGGGTTCATTTATGGAGATGTCTTTATTGGTTCCTATGCCCCTGCGCCACTCTCTGAAACCTACCCTTAAAAACATGAATTTGAAACATGCTTGGTTGGAATGTCCTGTTATTTTTCGATTTTCATCCTAACAATAATAACTACAAGCTAGTGGTTTTTTACACAATTAAACTAGTCAGTGACTTTATTAGGAAAAATTACATAAATGGTGTAATTTTATACTAATTTTACAAGATTGGCCAATTCCAAAAAAATATTACAGATTTGGGGAAGTCGTGTTCAAGGAGCACAACTTCATCCTTTTGAAGTTGTGTTTCCCATAAACAATTTCAACTAGAATAAAATAGATACGTTGAAATTATTATATGACTTTTGTTGAAAAAAAAAATATTGTTGAAGTTGTGGACATGAAGATGACTTTGATTAAGAATTTAACATTATTAACTTTTGTTTACACTGAAGGCACCATATCTTATGACGAATTTAGTTAAGTGATTTTCTTTTCATAAATATTATTAAAAAAGTTTGGTTAAAAATAAATGACATAAAATAAAAATATTTTATTATTTTATAAAGTATTTTAAAAAATTAGAAATATTTAATTAATTAAAATTTGTGTTTACATATAAATTTTTAGATTACCGAATACCAATATTAATGAAAGTATAAATTATATAATATATATAAAATATAATAGTACACACATTTATGTTAAAACAAAATGCATACAAAAATATTGAATATAATTTATTAAAAATATGATATTAAAATATTTGACGAAATAAATATTACAATGGATTATTCTAGTGTCTAAAAAGACAATTTCCCCTATTGTGCCCTTATTTGCAACAATAAGAACATTTCTTTTGTCCTTTAAATTGGTTGATCCATTTCATTCTACAAACGAGTAATGATTGGTCGTTTTGACTCTTTGTGTCACATGTGACAATTAGATATGAAATTTGGTCTAGCATAAGTAGATCAATAATCCTTGTTTCAAACTGAATGGAATTCAACTTCATAATCCTTTTTAATGGTGTGGAGTTTGTACACTAGATTAAACAATGTCATCATATCTAAATGATAAGAAGAACAAACGACCATTACATGAGGATAAGGAAGTTGAAGATCTTGAAAGTGGTCACAATCATACCACCAATCATTTAATCTAACTGTATATGACACTAATCGTCGACCATGTTAGGGGGTGACTAATTATTGGACATCAAATCTTGAATTCTCTCTATTAAACCTTTGCATAAAACACATAGTTGAATGTTGTTGATTTTTTCAGAGTAAGGTTGTGATATCTTTTGAATAATAATGACCTACGTGGAACATCATCTCCAGCCCTCACTCCACAAACCATGTTTTTTTTCTTTCAAAGGTGACCTTGACCAAAGCAGAAATTGGCAAGGAACGAGCTCTCTTATGAATGAAGTTCTTGCATTCCGCTACATTTGTAGTCATATGACCATACCTCTTGTCCCCATAGTACGCCCTTTTCTAGCAAAATGCGATTTGTCTATGAAACTGCTTGCTTGAACTCATATCACATAACTGATAGCTTTGCTTGTATAGTGAACTATTTCATTTTATAAGTTGTGATAAAGAAGTAAATAAAATTACTTAAATGGTCATAACAAGAGTTTTTTTTATTTTCCTAGCCATGTTTTTCTATGTGTGATAGTATAATCATGGAGATTTTTTATTTTTGCAATTAAATTTTTAATTTATGTATTTAAGCTTTTGATTAGGATTGACAAATTTATTTTAACCAAAGTTAGCGTCACGGACACAATATAAGTTGAGTCCAAATTAACATCATTTTTAGAAAGAGTGGTGGACAAACAAGTATGTTCTGCATCAAAAAAATTTTAGTCTCCCATTATCTTCAGATTTTGTTATTTTTAAAAATTTTGTTACATTTGTTTTCTTTAATAAATCTCTAACTTGCACTTTTTTATTTATTTATAATTCTATAAACACTGCCTCATTTATTTACAATTCTATAAAATCTAATTCACTCACTTTATTTTATTTTAAAAAAACTCAAATATTTTTAATTCTTCAAAATACTTTATAAAAGAATAAAATGTTTTTAATTATTCCGTAACCTATTTTTAATCCAGTTTCTTTTAAAATATTATCATTTTATGAAAAAAAAAAGTTAGTGAACTGAAATCGTTATAAAATATAACTACTTCACTTGTAAAAAGTTAGTCACGTTTTAATTGTTAATCAAAATCGTTTTTATATAACACAACTTCAACAATAATTTTTTTTCAACCAAAATTGTACGATATAATAACAACTTCGGTATATCTATTTTAATCAAGTTGAAATCTTCTATTGAAAACATATGAAGTCATGTTTCTTTAAACAAAAAAATTTCAAATTTGAAATATTTTCTGAAATTATCAATTCTTGTAAAATTGGTATGAAATTACACCATTTGTGTAATTTTTTCAGCTTTATTATGTCTACAATCTTAATCGTTCCTGATAAAAATAATAAAAAAATCTGAAACATTACTAGTAACAAAACTTTTCCACAGATATGTAATCTTTGTCCTAAATTCTAATTGCATAGACCATGTATTTTAATCCTTATATTTAAATAAAAGAGAATATTTACTTAAATAACTTTATGATTTCTCGGACATTTCTATATTTTCATATGATTCTAAAAAAAATATTTTGGATCTTATAAAGTTTATTTATTTTAATTTTTGTATTATCTGACATCGATAATATATTTATTAAATGACATATTAGTGATTAAGTACGGCTTACATGTTTTTTTTATCTCCGATAAATTGTTATATTTTACATTTAGTTTTCAATCATTTATTTCGCATTTTGATCTTTTGTAAAATTCTTATTCTTATTTTGAATCCTGTTATTTATTAGCGTTTTTAAGTAAAGAGTTGATTTTAAGATACCATTAGTTGAGGCTTGGTTGACAAGAAATGAGTATTGTTTTTGTTTTAGAATCTTAAGGAACCCTATCCTATTTTAAACCCTATATTATTCTATTATTTATTAATTTTGTGATTTCTCATATAACTTACACTTATTTTCTTAAAAAATTGTTTCAATCCTTCCGGTAATGACGAATTCATCATATGATCTCAACAAAATATATTAATTATATATTTGTTTTAAGTAACAGAAAATGTTTTGTTTGATCCACATTTTTGCTCCATTCTTCCAGCTGCTCTAACAGGAGAATTTGAACTAAACTGTCTAATTCTTCCGATATCCCAACAATCTTAGCCTATAATTCAGAATGTAAAACATTAATCCCTAATTAACCTTTTCGTAGTAAAAAGGAAGACCCTTATAAATTACAGGTTAGATAATCCATAACAAATACTTATGTTAAATTTAACCCTTCACTAACGAAAATAAATTATAAGCTAATATTGCAATAAAAAAATAAGACCCAAACTAAGCATGCCAACCCATTTAAATTTAACGTGTCTTACCTAAATCTATAATTTTTAATTAAATTTCAATCAATAATAGAATATGATTTAGCAAGAGTATGCATTACTTTGATTTCCTGTTCTCTACAAAATACAAAACTTGAATAAGAAAATCTTAATTATTATGTATCATTTACAAGTTTTGGAATCTATTATAGATCCACTATCAAAATAAATTAAAAAGAAAAAGGCATTTTAGCAATTAATCTAAGTCCGCCACTTTCAACTATGTTGAAGCTCAAGAGTAAAATGTTGTGAATAAACTTCGAAATCCAGCAACGATTATAATTTGATCAAAACATTTTAGCATGATTTAATGCTATTATCAAATAAAATAAACCATCACCATAAGAAGATTATGGTACAAAATGTAGTTTTCTCAATAATCAGAAAGCTGACAACTTGGCCAAAAAGATGTAGAGCAAACAATGAAGGAGGTGTGTAATGGAATTAAAAGCTGAGAAGATATATCTTTGAGGGCCCAGGATAGGAGGACGAGCAAAACTGAATTCTACATCGGCAATTTCAACAAAATCTTGTTATCCACAAAAAAAGGTTCAAGCTCCCCAACCACCATCAAAGCAGAATTTAGATAGGTTAATCATACATGTTCCTCGGTGGAGTTGAATACTATCGCAACCTACAAATGACAATAACATCAATGAGCACGCTTGCACCCAACCCTGACAATAATAATAACACTTTGACTAAAATTTCTAAAGCAGGAAACTAATGCAATATCAGTGAAGCAATTATATTTTCAGATATAACGAGAATGCTAACATTCCAAGTTACTAATAAATATTCTCTACCAACTATACTTAAGAATACTTTTTAATAGAAAGAATATTAAATTCTAACTCAAACTTTAATAACTTGAAACGTTAAATTTTCCAATTAAAAATAAATTACGTTCGTGTTTAGATTACAGAGACAAAGAGAAAACTATGAAATTGGTTTAAGGGAAAATTTCTAGAAACTCACCCAGTAGCTACTGAGTTAAAAAGATGGCAGTTGGACTTCCAGGGGATGGAGGATTTTGATTTAGTAAAGTAGAAAATTTTCCCGCTTTGGCCAAGGAATCCGCATCTGCAGCAGATAAAATTTCCACATCTTCCAGACCTATCTGTCTCTTGATCAAGTCCAAGTTTTCCTTAAGAACCTCAATTTCACCAAATGGCAATCTCAAATCCAGGGCTTGTGCCCCAATAGAAATTGCTTCCTCTTTCTTAAACCTCAAGAAAGGCATACAAAGCTTTTGGATTTGTTTAAAATTAGAAGATTGACCTACAGAACTTTGTTGTAAAGCCTCCGATATTTCTGAATCTGGTGCAAAAGTTCGAGTATCTCTATTAAATTTGTTCTGAAGAATACTCAGGCACTCAGCTTTCCAACCATCAAACTGTTCATTTACATATACCAAGCCTGTCACCTTGTTTTCTGTCAGTGATGCAACCGGAGGACCTTTCTTATTACCCTTCTTTGAGCCCGAAAGTTGCTTCTGAAGCAACTTCCTCATCATAACAATCGAGTCCTGCAGATATTTATTAGCACTCTTCAGTGTGAGATCAGGAGTATCAGCTGTCGGCAAGCCAGCATTCACCACAAAACCATCCTTCTTCAAAAGCTCTCTCCAAATAAATTCTGCATAATGCGGACAGATGGGTGCTAAAAGACGTGTCTGCACATCCATAAAGCGCCACACCAAGTCACGATTGTAACCCCCGACCCCACACGAGAACCTATACTCATCTCTAGCGGCCTGAAGATCATAAAAGCCAGTCTTGAGAGCTTCTCGAAACATATAATTGGAGTAATTTTGCTCAGTTGTCTTGATAGCAATGTTAATCTCATTGGCAAATACACGATCAGAATAAGTAGACGGGGGACCAGTTTTCATGGAAGATTCTGCTGCCAGATTATCTTCATACCATGCAATCTCTTTGGTGAGCCGTAGAATTGCAGCATTTGCAGTCTCAAAGACAAAATTTGCATCATCAACACCATCACCAGCATCGGCCAAAGAGAACCGTGTAGCATCAGCAGAAAACTCTTCAATTGCCTCACGCAATGTCCTGAAATTTCCTGTGGACTTTGACATTTTCTCTGAATTGAGCATAATGTGTCCATTGCATCTAAACCCGCGAGGCCAGTGATGCTTGGCCATAATTGCTGTATGGTTGTAAATGGAGAAGGTAAGATGATTCTGGATGAGGTCCTTACCAGAAACTCGAAGATCAAATGGATACCAATACTCAAACTCCCGCTTCATTTTGTTCAAAAGAGATGATGAAATATCGGTTAACTTGGGATATGGTCCATCACAGAAAATATAATCCCATACATCATCAGTAAGTTGTTGGGGTTTAATGATAGACTCGCTGGATCCATACATGTCACCATTCTGCAAATAGTGAGCAATAGTGTAATAAGCCATGTAAATGGTGGAATCTGATAAAGACTCAACTAAGAACTGTTCATCCCAAGGGATGCGCGTCCCAAGACCAAACGATCGTGAACAGGCCCACTGGTTCAACCAGCCTAAAGTGTGCTCAAACCCATGTCGTGTCTCATCAGAATAGAGGCTCATATTTGCGAGGCACTCCTCTGCTAACTTCTTCCATTCTGATTCTCCGTATGTAAGGTACCACTGATCTGTAAGGGCTACAACACATTCATCACCAGATCTTGACATCACCCGTTTCTCTGGTTCACTATAGACAATAGCCTGACCTGGAAGGTGGAGCCAAAAAAATTTAGCATGTCAACACACAATATTATACAAGAACAACAATATTACACAATATTAAAAAAATAATAGAAAGTAAATGCTGACCTGTTTCCAAAAGCTTGGTCCTAATCAAGGGTTTAGCTTCCTGAACTTTTCTCCCGGCAAATTCCCCAACAATCATCGTCCCTTCAGTGAACCCTTTCAAGTAAGTTTGCTTCTTGGCTTCTGCAAGCTTTTCCTTATCATTCTGGCTTTTGATTTTCATCTGCAAGCAAATAGTTTCTGCACATTTGTTTCCAAACTGTGGAATCTCAACGATGGGTACAATCTCAAAAGGCATCACCCACTCATCCTTAACTCCGTACTTCTCTCTGAACGCAGGCTTTGCTTTTAAATCATGCAAAGCCATGTAGTCATCAGGAGCATCACTGGGCACACTGGTCACAATCCCAGTACCCTTATCCATCAAAATTGACAACATGGGAAGCGCATAAATAACCTCATTAAAGGAAAGTGGAGACTTCAGCGGAAGTCCAATTAAGTCACGACCAGTGAGCTCAAGCAAGCAAGACGGTTTACCCGGAACCGGCGAGTGGTTCTGGTAGGCAAGGTTGAGCGCTGCCCTATGAGCAAGAACAAATACTTCACTATCATTGATTTCAAAAGCCCCATACTTCCCATCCGGTAACACCCAAGCATTGGTTTGACCATACATAGTCTCAGGTCTCAAAGTTGCAGCAGCAAGAAACACCTTCTTTCCCTCCAACACCTTGAATTTTTCGGGGAAAGGAGAAACCAATTCCATCTTGAGAACAGTGTACTCTTGAGGCTGAACTCCCTCACCGCTAGCTCTATCATGATCTGCACAAGGTTGACCATCCAATGGAGAAAAAATAGTGTACCTCACATCCTTCACAACCTTTCCCATGGACTTCAACTTCCTCATCTGCCACCTCACAAAGGAATCATAATAAGGGTTTACATCGGTAGTAATAAACGACCTTCTCCAATCACAACTTAATCCAAAAGCCTTAAGGTCTTCAACAGCCAAAGGTGGAAAGTAAGAAAGCCACTTATAAGGATCCTGAAATTTGGATATCTCAGCATCGGAGATCCCAACACTCCGCATGATTTCCCACTGGTAAACCTGTCCCGTTGACTTCGCAGCAGCCTTTGACTTTTTCCCTTTGAATTTATCAGGAGGAGCACCATCTCCAGAAGGTTCATCTTCTTGTTGCTGTTGTTCTTCTTCTATTAGGGTGGGGAAGACCGGCGGGTCACCGAAATTGCGGATCTCACGAGCGAGTTTATCAGCGGAGGCTTTGATGGGCATGCCGGTGCAGTGGAAGGCGAAGGGAAGGAGGACGTTGGCACCACGGAGGCGGTGGAAGGCGGCGGCGAATTCGAGTTTGGAGAGGGAGAAGGCGTGGCCAAGGTGAAGGTAACCGTTCATGTAAGGGAAGGGGAAGTTGCCGAAGAATTTCTCGCCCGGCTTAGGGTTTACCTCGCCCGGTTCGGCTCTGAAGACCTCTTTCTCTTCCCACCATTTCTGAACTTTCACCTCGATCTCGCGCAGACGGTCCCTGCGCGCGAAGCTCTTCGCGCCATCGCTCGCCATTTCCGTCAGGCAACGGAAGCTGCAAGCACCGAAAACAATGAGTTTCAGATCGAAAACCAAAACGGAGAAATGGAAAAAATGGAAGTTAAAACGGCATTTCGAGATGAATGCAACCTGTGTGCAGCCGAAGTTTGCAAACAGAGAACAGAGTGAGCGAGGCGAGAATGTGTGCGACAAAACAACAACATACAGAGACGAAAACCAGGCACAGGATAGAAATGAAGAATGAGGGTTTTGCTAGCTTCTCCAATTCTGGCCTTGCTCAGCCCATTATTTTGGGCTTACAAGCCCATTTCTATCTATGTTTAAGGGTGTTTCTTCCTGCACCTCTACACTTTTCTTCCTGAACCCCTACATTCTTCAAAAATACCGAAATAACCCTTTACTGTTTTCGGAATAATGGTTCAATAAAAAAGGATATTTCTGAAATAAAAAATTCAAAAGACAAAATCTCATTTTAGAATATCTGTTTGGAACACATTTTTTTTCTTCAGATTTATAAAATCGGAATTCATAAAACATGTTTCGGAAAGAAGTCATTTTTAAAGGAGGCAAAACAGTGTTTTTTGAAAGTGATGGTGCAGGAAAAAATTTGTAGAGGTGCAGGAAGAAGTTGCCTATCTTTAAATAGTCTCATAATTTTAACATAAAATCCTAATATATATATATTATTAAAATAGGTTAGGAAAGTCATTTTTTTTAAGAACGTCAATGTATTACTTTTTGAATTTTTTTTTACGTAAATGGTGTCATTTATATTAGATATTACGAGAATTGGAGATTTAAAAATTATTATAAAAAGAGATAAAGTCGTGTTTTATTGTGAAAAAAAAGTCTCAGAGACACAATTTCACCTAAAAAGTGCAATTCACACAACTTTCGTTTTGAAAATTTGAAAGAAGTCGTGTTCACTGACCATTAATCCATAATGTTAATTTTTTTTTTGTTATATTTGAATTGAAGTCGTTATAGGGTATGCTAAATTTTGTGTAAACAAATTACACTCAAGACATTTATGATATGACACCTTGTTTAATTTTATTTTATTTCTACAAATTATATTTTTTTGTTTAAAAATTTAAAAAATTGTGGTGACATAAATTAATTTTTTTATTGGTCTAAGTGTGTTAATAATTAATAAAAAAAAATGTCCATTCTAAAATGAAAATATTGTAAAAATGACATGCAAGTATAAGGCTAAAGATTTAGGTTTAGGATTTGGGTTTAATATTTATGGAAGGTGTAGGGTTTAGGTTTAGGATTTTAGTTTATGTTTATGTGCATGGTTTATGGTTTAGATTTAGGATTTGAGTTAGGGTTTATGTTTTGGATTGAGGATGATATGATTTAGGATTTTAGGGTTAGGGTTGTTTAATAAGGTCAAAATGATATTTTTTAAAAAATATGTTAAAAATTTGTGATAACATAAATTATAAATATTTAATTGTTTTAAAAGATGATTCATTGAGTTGTTTAAAAATATTAAATAAATTTGTGGGGATACAAATTTATTGTTTTAAACCAAAAGAAAATATAATTTTGTGAAAATTTTAAAAAAAAAATTATTTTAGTTGAAGTCCTCATATGAAGTTGTAACTTCATGTACAAAAATTACTAAGAAATTCTATATAGCCTCGTCATAATTCAATTCAACTATAAAAAAGAGATTGTAATAATTAAAGTCAATCATCTTTGACATGATGTTAATAGGAATAATTAGTGTTATATTGACAAACTTACTAACTATCATATTCATATTTATGGAAGTTGTAATCAATGCTTGATGTTGTACTAGCTACCTTTCCTTTACTTGCCACACTCTAACAACACATTAGATTCTTTTCAAAATATTTGAGTTTTTATGGTGTAGATTAAATAAATTTAATAGTGGAATAAGAGTGAGAAAACATCTTATCATATCATTTTAATTCATAATTCTTAATTTTGACTCTTAATAGAACATTGCATCTTGTAGGTACATCTCATATTGTGTCGTTTTGAGCATTTCAAATGAATTTTCAGGAGAAAGCTCAAAAAAATACTACTGCTCACAAAATATATGCAACACAAAATTTGACCACATGTTATACAAGAAAACACGCTAAATAGTTCACCATAAGATGCAACAATTACCATGGATGATTCAAATTTTAGAACTTTAATAAAAACATGTGGAAGATAAAAACAAGTTCCCGTTGAATATACCTTATTCTCTGTTCACTCTTCATATTACCATATTTTATTTTCTACTCCAAATACACATTCTTTTGCTCTTTGCTCATGTTCCATTTCAAGGGTTTCATGTTAGAAAAGATGGCTTTAAACTAGAAGGGGGGGGGGGGGGGGGGAGTGGGGAAGGGAGGGTTTTCGAAAATTTTTAGGTCTAGAAAGAAGTTCTTTAG
>Ga0123342_1007321_pt1 | contig 14650 bp, 10 predicted proteins | sample Turbeawhitnodule_FD_89960 | JGI IMG/M metagenome (GOLD analysis project Ga0123342, IMG submission 89960) | Root nodule microbial communities of legume samples collected from Mexico - Turtle bean Mexico white nodule | ecosystem: Host-associated > Plants > Roots > Nodule | place: Mexico: Nepantla...
AAATATATATATATATATATATATATATATATATATATATATATATATATATATATATATATATATATATATATATATATATATATATATAGATAGATAGATAGAGAGAAGTTGAAAAAGATTAAGGTATATTTATTGTTATAGAATAAATTAACTAATGTTGTTTTTATTATTATTATTATTATTATTATAAATTAGATAGCCACGTATTATATAGATAGAAAACTCATTAAATTGGGATGGGTCACAATTTTAAAACTACCTTTCAGTAAAATAGTGTTAATTTTTTATTTTTTTAAAAATTGTATAATTTGTGTACAAACTTGTATAATTTTTACATTCTAAACTGTAAAATTTTGAAGATATTTAAGAATTCAGAAAATATAAATTCTATAATTCAGAGTAAATTAGACTTTTTCATAAAAAATAAAAAAATATAGAGAAAGAATAAAGTATGAAAATGTTGAAGACTGGACCAATCTACAAGCTTTTCACTTAGGCTTAACATGATCCAAGCTGTAAGCAGCTTTTAGGAGTTTTACTTCCTGCACCCCAATAATTACTAACTCTATTCTGATACTAAGAATGAAAAGACTAAAATATTCTTCCTTCCCACATCATGCTGTCACTGTCGCTTTTGACACCACTACACTTCTAACTACATCTTTGTTTTCCATTACTATTGCACTATTACAATGTATTTGGATTGGGGGATGACACTGTAACTGCATATGGATGAGGGGGATGTGAATCCCGTTTAGATCTACGGATGGTGAAGGTGGAGGATGAGAGTGAGTGAAAAGTTGACCAAAATGAGGGAGCTCTCATAAGTGAAGAGAAAGGAGAGTGTGTGGGAGTGAAAGTCACGTAAGACCACTGTAAAGACATTTGTGTCCTTACTTTTGTTGCTTTATTTTGGACATATATGACATGGCGTTACTTGAGGAAGAATGCATGCATAGTGGAGCAAGTTTTTCTAGCACATGAGATTCCTAACTTTGGTTCAGGAATCTCTTTGACCAACTTTAATGCGAAATGAATGCACAATTGAGTTGGTAAGAGAGTGGATGGATCGTAATAAAGACTGATGCACCATTATATAGTTGCTTCCGTAGCTCACAAAGCACATAACACATTCAAATCATCTTAGACCGTGATGGCTTCGAGAGGGTCGTGAATAAACATACTGAGTTTGGTTCTTCGTCTTTGACCTTAGGTGAGCTACCTTAGGTGAGCTTTATGTGAATTTTGTTTTGAAAGGGAGAAAATATTAGAAAAAATCATTTTAGAAAATATTATATAAGTTATTGAAAGTTTGTTTTGAAAATTTTACTCTGTAACATATTTTATATGTTTTGAAAAAATTATTTTGAAAAGTATTTTATAAGTTTCTAAAAAATTATTATGAAAATTGAGAAAACTAATTCCAAAATACATTTCATATGTTTTTTTAAAAAAACTTATTCTATAAAATCTGTTCAAGAAATTATGTTTAGAAAATTTCAGGAAGTTTGTTCAGAAAGATTTCCATAACAAATAATACAAAAGTCAACCTTTACGTAGGGTAAAATAGTCATTTTAAGTATTATAAGATGCAGTTAGAAATTACGGGTGCATGAAGAAAAAATCACTTTTAGAGTTGAGTAACTGATATATCCTTAAAACCTTTGCTGGGTTTTGGTATTTTGCTTTGGGCAATTGCTTCCTGCACCATATCACTGCACCCGATTCCAGCGGAAAAGACGAAATTATCCTCAAAAAAAATTTCCAAAATATGTGTTCCGGATTTTTTTTTCCGGAACGAAATTTTATATTACGGATATTTTTATTTCCGAAACACAATAATCTCTTTTCTGGATTTTTTTTCCAGAATGTATTATTTATCAATTCCGGATTTTTTTGTCCGGAAAAGAATTTTAAATTTTGTTTCCGGATTTTTATTTCCGAAACTCAATAACCACTTCCGGATATATTTTTCCAGAATATATTATTTTCAATTCCGGATTTTTATTTCCGAAATAAAGGGTATTTTTGGAATTTTTAAAATTGTGTTGGGTGCAGGTTAAAATGTGTTGGGTGCAGGGAGCATTTGCCTTTGCTTTGGCACCTCCATAATTGTTTCCCATGGCCACTGTATATATTTTTTCTCCTTTTAAAAGATAAATAAAGTAATAAAATGTATTTTCTGTTTTAGTTGTGCTTTTCTCGATTTTCCATCTTTTCAAAACTCAAAAAAATGAGAAAATATTATCCTTTTTTTCCATTTTCTGATCTCAAAACAGTTTTTAAACTAGAGTTATCAGACAAGGGTTTTTCCAATTTATTCCTAAAAACAGTTATTCAAAATTAATTCGTAGAACTGTTTTTAGAAACTAAAACAAAAAACAAAGTCTAAACATTTCATATGCTAATTTTGAAAACAAATCATAAAATTTGAGAAGATTAAGATTCATTAAACTTCGTTGAATAGAGTAACTTAAATTGTAAGATGCATACATGAATGGGTGAAAATAAAACAGTGAGAGATTGCAGTCTTAACCAACATGTTTACGTGTTTAACCTCAAATATTCTATACAAGAAAATTGTGAAATAAAAATTAGTTTTTAAAGACAAAAAATAATTAATTGTTATAATAACTAAATTAGAGATTATTTTACAAATTAAAAAAAAATTGATTTCTAAATTAGTTTCTATTATTATTAAATGGTTTTTAAATTGGTGTCTAATTAACAACTAAATTTTTGCTACCAATTATTTAAATTTTAAATTTGATAGCAAAAACTTAGATACCAATTTAAAAATCCTTTAACAATAATAGAAACTAATTTAAAAACCAAAATCTTCATAGTTTCTAAAATATCTCTAGTGTAGTCACTAATTATTTTGTTTATAAATATTTTATGATTGATTTTGTTGTAGTAATTATTATTTTTTTCTATTTTGAGGTAATTGCTAGACAAGAAACTATAATTTAAATTATATTTAACCCTTCAATCCAATCATTTCAGTCTACATTTGAAAAAAAATAATAATAATTCAGAATCAAAACTTTTATCTGAGATTTTTTTTTTTCGTCACGAAAGAGAAAAACCTATAATTTTATAGTTCAAATTATCATAACAAGTACTCTCACAAACCAAAGAATATAATGACAAAAAATAAATAAATTAATGCACTCACATCTTGGCCTACATTTTGTATCATCATCATTGCAATCGATATCATGGTTCAAAAGAAATCTGTTGCTAAAATCCAATTGTAGAGTTATTGACAAGTGCAGTGTGTAGGACAAGTGTGCAAATTTTGAATTATTGAAGCCAGAAATAGAATATGATGGGACATTTTCCAGTGACTATTTATTAACATTAATTAATTTATAGTATCATAGTTCATAACTATTGGAATTCAAAATGTTCATACCTGTGATTTGGATACTGAAATTGAAGTATGAATTTGTCCTGAGGTGTTTTTGAAAAACAAGAAAAGAAAAAGGCAAACAGACATATGATTCAAGTAATTCCACAGACCGAAAACATGTTTTTGATTTGAAGTGTAAAAGTAAAAGATTGAATTTATAGTATGTACGTAACCTCATGTTATTAATGTTTGAATTTGTTTTCCTGTTATTACGTGAATTTATGTGTAATTTTCAACTTACATAATTTCGTATTCACAACAACAAAAATAAAAAGATTAGAATAATTAATTATTATTTAATTAAATTAAAAAATATTTTATAAACTATTGTTTTAATATTAAAAATAAATTCTATTATTAATAAAATTTTATAAAATATTTCTAAATTAATATTTACATTAACTATTTAAATTTTAATTACTAATATTTTGATTTCTAAATTAATTTAACTACTAATAAAAACTAATTTAGAATATAAAATAATAAATGACTAAAATTTTAATAATTAATAATTAAATACTCATTTATAATTCATCTTATAAATTTTTATTAATAATAAAAAATACTTTAAATATAAATATAAAAAAATTAATTTTTAAATTAGTATTTAATTTAATTATTAGAGTAACTAATTATTTTTTTATCTAAACTTCTCATACTTTATTCTTTTAGAAGTTTGATATTAAATAATATAAATAAATTCAATAAACTCAACTAAAATATCATATTAGTAAGTAGGCTGGTTTCTAACTCAATCTTAAAAAATATTATATAAAGTTTGATCCTACTTTATTTATATATATATTAATTATGATTAATCATAGGTTAATTTTTAACTTATGATAATACGAAAAAGTAGTTTTTTAGTTGTTGTGTGAAATGAGGAGTATGAAGGAAAGAGAATGTGTGTGTGTAAACATGGGAAAAGGGTCAATGCAAATTAAATGTACAAAAAATATGTGGTTCCAGTATAAACAGTTGTAATATATATTGGAAGGTGACACAGAAAAGCAAATTATTCAATTGTCAACATTTCAGAAGGGTCATTATCAAATGTTGACCTCATGACAACATAATATACCATTTTTATTTGTATTCTCCTGAAAAAAAGCTTAAAACCAAATTATTAACGTTATAGTATAAATTATACCAAATTATTATTTTTATCTAATTTCTTTAACCAATTTAGGTTAGACCAATCCATAAAATAGTATTATTATAATACTAAAAATAATATTAGGATTAATAACTTAAATCACTATATATAAAATTAAAATTAATTTTACTATACGACTTAAATTTTATATATGTGTATATATATACTGCTTTTATTTCTTAAATAAAATAAAAATAATCTAAGATCGTGATTACATTGTTATTGATATAAATTCTTCCTTAGTCTAAATTTGGAACTTCATAAGCAAATAATTGATAAGGAAAATGGTGTGAAAAATGATAATCAGTGAAATCAGTTTTTTTTAAGTTCAAAAATGTCTCTAATTTAGTTATTATAATAATTAATTATTATTTTTTATCTAAAATTAATTTTTATTTAATATTTTTCTTATAGTAATTATTTTTAAAGATAATTTTATTAATTATGTAGTTTGAAGACCTTTATTGAAATATATAAGAATTTTTGGTGAGTCACTACTATAAACAACCATTGTGTTGTTATCATGTTATATTCTCACCTTCACAAATGAATGATTCACTAAATAATCTTTTATTTCATATTATCAATCTTTATTATTTGTAATTTTTTATTTTAGTATATATATATATATTAATTATGTAAAGTGTTATCCTCAATTTGAGATATATGGCTTAGTTGTGTAATATATGTACAATTCAATGGGTAAATCATGTAAAATTTGTTAACACTTTTAAAATTGTTATTGTTTTGGAGTCATGATTATTTATATTACGGCTGAAAAATTTTAGATTATGATTTTTATGTTTTAGATTACGATGTTTTCTAAAGTAATATTTATTGTAATTTCATATCAAACTTAATTATGATTTTTATTTAGATTACGATGTTTTCTAAAGTAATATTTATTGTAATGTCATATCAAACTTAAAAATTAATGGATGAAATTTATATATTATATTTTTTTTTTATATTTAACTCATTGACCATAGGCTTTTAGAACAACTTTAAAGCATAAGACATTTATAGCATAGTAAGACACTATGGAATAATTATCAAATTGTAAAGTTGAGTTCTTATTGGTGTTTTAAGATAAAATAAATATGAATATTTTTTGAGCAGTTTTTTAGGTCATAACATTTTCTCTGTTTGTGTGATGTGTCATTCCAACCACTCTAAATTTTGATTGATTAAAATAATAATAAATAAAGGTGTTAGTTATGGAGGATATAGTTACAACACTCCAAATAAAGGTTTGTTAAGAATTATGTAAAGATATTTTTACACCATTTTTCGTCGCTTTCTGTGCACACAGTGTTTCGGTGTGTACCCAATCCAGGGCCCACTAGCATTAACATTTGTTTTCGTTTTGTTTTTTCTATTTATAGTGCCAATGTGAATTTTAAAATGAATTAGTATGTTTCAAACTACAAATACTGTTATTCATCGAAAAATAAATAAATCATCGAATACATTAATTTGTACAAACTCAATTCAATAGAATAAAATTTTAGTTTTTTTAATATAAATTTTTTTTATGTTAGGTATGTATTCCACATGCTTAATAACAATCCTTTGTTATTATATAAAAAATATTATTAAAAAGAATACAAATATATGACAACTAATCAAAATTTATAAATTAATCAAAATTTATAAATTAAGAGAAGATAGACTATACTTATTAATAAAGAATTCTAATAACAGATTTTATGAAAATCTATTATACTAATTAAATAATTTTATAAAAATAAATCCTAAATTAAATAAAGTTTTAGTTTTAAAAATATAATAAATTAATTAAATATAATACTTTAAATAAATTTATGACAATATTGTTTCATGAGAGTCTAATATGAGGGTTAATTAGACTTAATAAGTCAATCCAATTTTGATCAATGCTTAGTTGAGTGATAAATTTAGCGTTTTAAACATAAAATATAATTTAATTTGAACAAAATTATTAAATATATAATTATTATTCAGTTTATTTCATTATCTATTAAATAAATATCTAATTTTTAAATATTAAAGGTATAATTTTTAAAAAATATATAAATTTAAAAAAAATAAATATTATGTAATTTACCCAATTCAATCCAACTCAAAATGAATTAACTTGAACTTAATTTAATAAAAAAAAATCAACTTAATTTAACTTCAAATATTTTTATTGTGTTGAATAATGAGTTTGGATGTATCTATCCAACTCTACTGTCATTTTTATACGAAAAAAGTGTTTTTTAAATAATATTTTTAAAATTTGGTTACTCTTATCTTATTTTTTAAATATATTTATCATTATTATTATTATAAATTTACTGAAATTAAAAGTTATTTTTAGTTAATATAACCTTTTATTAACAGTTTTATACATTTTAATGAATTGTAAGAAAAAGTTGAGTGCGGTAGGGTCCTCCATTGTCTTTATGCAGAGACAATGCTGAAACACAAAAACACAAATGTTACAGTGTCAAATAATCATTTCACCTTTCAGCCTTCAATTATTCATTTTCCTTCACATACCGTCCATTTATTTGCTTTGATTCAAAATTTGTCGACCCCATCAACCATTTTATGTTATTTCTTTTGTGGCTTCTAATTAAAGTCATATATTTTTTTTCTTAAATAATAAGTTTTGGAAAGATACCTTACATTTTTATCACATTAATTTCTATGTTATTCTTTATAACTAACACCATTATTCTTTTATTTATCACCAACAAAACAAAATAATTATAAAAATCTTGAAATATTTTGATATGTAAGATCTTTAATAATATATCAATACTAATATCTTTTATAATATCTTTCTTAATAAATAAAGTTGTGAAACTATTTAACCTTTCTTGTGCCATTAATGATCTTAAGTAAGTTTGTATTAATTTAAATTTTTAAAAGATCTTCTGTTTGTTTATGTCAGTGTCATAAGCACAATTAAGAATATTTTATATGCAAATGACAGATTTGAATAACAATTTAACAAACTAAAGGATTTTAATGGCTAACATTTACTTGGTAGGCAATTCATTTGCAACACTTTCAATTTTAAGAAAAGATATTTTAAATGGACCTATGAGAGAAGGTAAAGTGTAGGTAAGCACAACTTTCTTTCAAATTATTATCATCTAATAACTTTAACTTGTTTCAATTAAACAAGAATCCAAAAATACTTCTAAATGTTGTTCTTTAAAGAAGTAATAATTATGTCTACGCTAATTAAAGAAGTGCGACATGTTCAGCTATTCGTTTATTTGTTTTATGCTATTAATGTTAATGCACATACCCACCCCCCACCCACCAGGCACACACACAATTCAAATTTATTAATTAAAAATTGTTTCATAGATAGTTGTATTCTAGTTTCGTTTATCACATATGGTATATATACATGTTTTGAAAATATTTTTTTTAATCATTTATGTCACATTGTATTTTTTTTCAAACTTTTTCTATTAAACATACCGTTTTTATATACATATGTGATAGTTACTTGAATAATAAAAATAATTGTGATAGATTCAGTAATATTAGTATTTGTGGTTATCTCGTAAGATCAACAAAAGATGATTCTTGTTTAGTAAAGAATTGTTGAATTTATATGGAGATGTCATGTGTGTAAGTTTAAGTTCTCTCTATCATTTTATAAAAGACAAATGATACACATAAAAGACACATTAAATGATAATAATTATCAATAAATTCTTTAACAGATTATACGAATATATATATATATATATGGCATTGTCGATAGAGTTAGTTAAACTCAGTGATACATGCACCTATGATGCAATTAGTCAAGCTCACTAATACAAATACATATGATGTTAGTAGTCAAACTCATTGGTATAAGTACAGATGATATAATTAGTCAAACTCGTGATATAGATACAAATGATACAATTAGTTGGCATAAATACACATGATACAATTAGTTAAACTCACTAATATAACCACAAATGATACTATTTGTCAGATTCAAATGATACAATTAGTCAAATTCACTAATACAAACTTAGATGATGTAAGTAGTCAGACTCACTGATACAAAACATAGATTTTGTGAATAATCAAACTCATTGATACAAATAGACTCATTGTATAAATACACATAAGTAGTCAAAATCACTATTTAATTCATGTATATCAATTAAATTATTATTAAATTGTTCTTGTAGTGACTATTAAGGATAAATGGACTTATCAAATCATAAGGTCCAACCTCCAACTATGTATAATTAAGTTTGCATTTTTTTTCATGATAAAGTCAATCTTGAATTAAAACATACAATCCAACCCACTATTTGATTCACATGTAATAATTTAAATAATTCGTGTAGTGACTAGTAGGATAAATGATCTTATCAAATCTCATTCATTTAAATCCTCAAGTTCCAACCTTCAGCTATATTTAATTTAAATTTGCACTCCCTCAATACAGTATGACGTCAAAACGTAAGATAAAATGAGAATATCCTTTTTAAGCCAAAGAAATATCAATCAAACAAAATATTGAGATTAAAAACACCTCACTTGATATCGGACACATGGGAAAAATGGAAAGTTCCTTACCCATGTCAATTATACACCAATCACACAAAAATAATGAAAATAAGGATAAATAAAATAATAATTGTCTTTTTTCCCTTACTTGATTGCTTTTGAATATTGATCTATTGATCCGATGTTGTTCTTCTCTCTTCCAATCTCATTGTTACTCTTGTAATAGTGTGTGTATGTATGCTCTTATTTATAGTGTAACTTGTAATGATAATATCTCTCTCAATTTAAATTCTAGCTCTTATATTTGAGTTCCAATTGAATTAAGACTTCAATGGTTAGTTTGTAAAAGATAATAGTTGTAATTTTCCCTTACTTGATTGCTTTTGAATATTGTATTGGCCCAATATTTTTCTTTGTAAGGATCTAGAAAATAACCTTAGAGTAAAAGTGGTATATTTTAAATGACACCTGAATATTTTATTATTAAAATGAAAAGAACATATAAATAGAAAATTCAGTTATTCAGGTTTTATTTTAAAAGAACCGCCATCTCTCAAGAAATTTATTTTTTCCTTTCCTCTCCATTCTATCTAAGATTCTGACCTTCTCGCTCATCAGTTTGACGATTGGAGTACACTAATAGACTCTTGACAACGAAGACTACAAGATTGTCCGATTAGAATCTTCAATAAACTAAGTTCATTTTTGCTCTTCTCTTTGAGTCAAATTTTGAACTAGTAGGTTTGTCTCAATTTAGATTTTTTGCATATGACTCTTTTAGCTTCAGGATTAATCTTTGTTAGCTCAGAGTCTTAGTGATATAGTTAGATTGTTGATTAGAACTTTGTGGTGCAGGTTAAACTACTTTTAAGCTTTTGGTAGAATTGAAGCTCTTAGTAAATATTTACTCAAGTAAAGGTAAAGGAGGCTAGTTTAAATTGCCAATAGAACCCTAGACTAGAAGATCTGGATGTGGAGGTGACGTGGTCACCAGTTTCAAATTTTCTTGCAGGATTTCTTGTTTTTAAGTAGATTGAAATTTGTTTGAGATTGAAATGTGAAATTGTAGATATAATAGATGTTGCAGAATGTATACGAGTTTGAAATTTAAATTTGTTTTTAAATATGATATTAAAATTTATCTAAACAAGGTTTATATAGTGTATTGTGTCACTTGTTATCAAATCATACTCAAATATCTAATTTTACATATGAGATGTTTTTACTTTAATTTAGAAAAAGTGTATTAAAAATCTTACAACTAATTATAAATAAGATTAATTTATCGTATATACGTGAGAATGTTATGTGTTAGACCAACTTTTTAAAGAGCATGTATTTTCAAGAAAAAATTTACCAATATTTCCTTGATGTGATTTTATTAAACATTTCCTCTATTTTTTCACTTCAAGATAACATCTTGTGAGCAAAACCTCAAGTATAAGTTGAGTACTTGAATATCTAATCACACGTTTGCTAATTCCAAAAGTTGACTTCTAACGCAGTAAATATACGAAAATTAATTTGATAAAAAAATTAATCGGAAAAATAAATCATACTTTTTCACAAACAATAAAAAATATTTACACGCATTTTTTGTAAATTATAATTATAAATATTAAAAAAAAACCTCTCAATTTTATGGGGCGTACAATAGACTCTAAAAAAAAACCATTGTCAGTCCTTAACATTAGAAAAAAAAGTCACAATTAATATTCAATTTCATTGAAAGACAAAAAAAAAAAAACCAAGTAAACCATGATGTGAATACTTTTTTAAACTACCATTCATGTATGTTATTATGTTATTGAAAATTAAACATGACCATAAGATCAAGAATGTCAAAGAATCTAGGTGACTATATACATTCTTTAATAAGTTTTTATTGTTATTAATGACCATCATGAATAAAATGATCGAATTAATGAATCTTAAATGATAAGTGACTATTTATGGAACAATGAATAACATTTATGTAGTTAATTCAAATGTCTCATGACAGTTCATCCAAATAATACTACTTCATTAATCTATAAATATCATATTATCTCATACTCACTTTTATACACACGGAATTGCATTCTCCAAATTCTAACAAAACATATTGAGAATGGGATCATTTGTTAACAAGAGTGGCAAGGGATATTGAGTTTCAGGAGATTAATTTGGTTTCTAATGAGAGTAAAAGTTGAAGTTTGAAGAGAGAGATAAAAAAATAGCTTTTATTCTTCCAATAATTCAAACGAAAATCCAGAAAATGGTACAAAGGGAGACTAAAAGAACTGTATCTAAATTTGGTGGGTGTCCATGAAATATAGAAGTAGAGAAAAAATAGTGAAAGAAACTTCCTATGTATCTTTTAAAAAGTGAGTTTTAAATTTAATTTAATTTTATAAGATAACATCACATTATTGAGAAGTCTTTATATTTAGTGAATGTCGAATCTCCAACAACGTGTTATTTGCTAAAAACAGTTGATTGTTGAGATTCTTTGTTTGTTTTGTTTTAATTTCATTCCATGCCTTGTTGCTGTTTTTTGTTTTGTTTAGGTTTTTCATGCCGTCTACTCTAACAATATCCGTGAAAAACGTGGGGGTATAGTATAACATTAGTCTACCTTATAATAATTTGTCATCATTCGTCTAATTTATGACATTAAATAAGTTAATCATAGGATGCATGTTCTTATTATAATGAAACTTGATTACATGTACATCATTTCGTAAATCACGCTCCACTGAATAAAATATGTCCAGTGTATGTTATTATACTAAATATCAATAATGCAAATTAACGTAAGCAGCACATTTTTTTAATATATGCTTTATTGATGGTTACAAATGATTAATAATTACAAAGTAAAAAATGAATAACTAATATTACTATGAATGCATAATATAATGAGTATATTGCCCTATTATTATTTTTATTAAGATACTAATTAGTTTTATCTTTATGGCGAAATTACATACATTAATACTATACGTAAAAATTAAACTCTTACGTTCAATATTCTTATCTCTATCCTTTTATATTTTGAAATCTTTCCCTACATGCAAGCTATAGATACTGATTTAAAACTGAAAAAGCATATAAAAAAAATATTATTAATTGTCTCATTTATATTTTTTTACCTAATAATAAACGTTCGATTTAATACATAATAAATTTGAAAAGAAAAATAAGTAAAACAAAAACAAAAAAATGGAAGAATCCAAAATTCAAATTATAATATCTCAAGCAAAGCCATTAACTTATAAACTCAAATCTTAATATACTTTCACTTTCCATAAAATTTTAAAATTAGCACATGTATGACAACACATCCATAATTATTTTAGAGTCCACATATAATAACATTTAATTATCACGTTTTCAGTTATTTTTTTATTAAATAATACAGAGGTGAAATTTGTACTGTAGGTTGATTTGATATATGCTGCATTATAAAATTGCACCACATTTGAAGTAGCTAATATAAATTGAGTTTATAATATATTTTAATTTTAAATTTTAAAATTAGCATATTCAAAACATGTTAGGATAGTCGTATTTCTGAGACATAGATCTATTGGTTTGTAGGAACATGATCTCATGATGTATTCATTTGAGTTGTTTGACTATTTCTCCTAAATGTCTTCCTCGATATTAGATGGTTAGATAAAAAGGTTCTGTTTTGGCAGACTTTGGAGTAAGTCTTCTAAAAAAATTATGAATGAGTTATTGTATAAGAGTTGAATCATCCATAAAGTGATTCATAAAGTGATTCATATTTATTTATTATTTATTACTGATAAAAAAATAAAAAATCATAAGAAATAGTGTTCTCTGAGTTGAATCTAACTATTATAATATGTGAATCAATCTTCATTGTTGAACGTACAAGTGAATACAAGTGGCAAGAGAAGGAAATGATTATTGCAAAATTCTAATTTATTGCTGTTGAATAAGATAAAAAAAAAACTGATACATTATGAACTTAAGAGTTAATCAATCTTACATAGATTTTATATGTATAAAGACAGAAAAAAAAAGAGTGAAGTATGAGAACTTGAAAGGGAATAATGGCTTAAAATAATGGGATTAGATTAAACGTGGTAGGATTAAACTAAAAATATATATATCACCTGTCGATTGATTGAGCTAATCCTAATCCAATTTTTAGTGATGATTATATTAAATATTATAATTAATATTTTAATTTATATTAATTTGTTTATTACATAAAAAACTAAAAACTTATTTTAGTATTTTTTTTAATATATATTATTTAGAAGATAAAAAATTTAGATACGAACAAAAATTAATTTCATGTGTAAAAATATGGGAAAAAAACATTTTTCTATTACTTTCCTTTTGTTTCTTATATTTTTTTTCTGTACTTCAAATAATGTATTTTAAATTTGTTTCATTTCATTTCTTTCCACCAATCTAAACATAGTTATCTTTTGTATTTCAATTTTCATGTTAATTAATAATTGACTTTTAAAAAATTATTTGTTGATTTAATTTTATAAAGTGAATGAATATAGTCACAAAAGATCATAACAGGAGACAGGTATATTTTCACAAAGATCTCTTAGTTTATTACATATATTTTTTCTATTAAAATATATGTAATAGGATCCATGCATTGCGCGAGCTTCTGTATAATAATAGGTAAACTGATTTTTAAGCAAATTAATTGTTATATTTCACTCAAAAGTATGTTAACAATGATAATAATAGTAATAATAACAATATGTTTTATAAATATTTTGTTCAGTGTCTCAAATTGCATGTTATAATTTTTATTTTCTTTCTATAAACTAATAACTCACACATCATTATATTATTGATACCAGGTTTGAATAAATTATCCCATAACTTTTATATAAAGATAAAATAAGATACTTTTTTTGGATCAACTAAAAATTAACTTGTATATTTTTTATAAATTATTTTTCAAAAACTAAAGCTTGGAAGTTTTTTTTATAGTCATTAATTTATTTTTCAAAATGGTATATTGTCTCATTTTCCTAAGACTAATCATTAAAAAAGATTCTGGAGTCAAGAGGTATAATGGATACAAAGATCTAGAAATTTAAAAGGAAGATTATCTCCTAATTTTATAGTTAATTATTATTAAATTATATGTTTTTTTTAATCAGCAATTAAATTATATGTAATAAGATTCCATGCACTACAGGAATTATTATAGAATAGTTGCTACCATATCAATGATTGATATAATTTAAAAAGGTTGATCCCTAGATGAAATATCATAATTAGTTATATATTTTAAAATATAATTTACTGAACAACTTTGTTTTCTTTAGCATAAAGTATTAGGAAATATTATTATAGCATTTTTAACTCATGATTGAGCTACTGTGCAGTAAAGAATGAAATATTGAAGTCAACAAAGAGGACATTTTGGAATATAAGGTTGAAGCTTAATTAAGTTTTATAAATTTTTATTAAATTTTTTGTTCTGTTAATTATTTAAAAAATTATATTTTAATTAATTCTATATGGTTTGATTTGTCATCAATTGAGGTTAGATTTACTTTGTGTAGTAATGTGTCTTGAAAAAA
>Ga0123342_1007322_pt1 | contig 14650 bp, 13 predicted proteins | sample Turbeawhitnodule_FD_89960 | JGI IMG/M metagenome (GOLD analysis project Ga0123342, IMG submission 89960) | Root nodule microbial communities of legume samples collected from Mexico - Turtle bean Mexico white nodule | ecosystem: Host-associated > Plants > Roots > Nodule | place: Mexico: Nepantla...
ATTATTAATATTATTATTAATATTATTATAAATATTATTAGAAATATTATTATTAATATTATTAATATTATTATTAATATTATTAATATTATTATTAATATTATTATTATTATTATTAATATTATTATTATTATTATTATTATTATTAATATTATTAATATTATTAATATTATTATTAATATTATTAATATTATTAATATTATTAATATTATTAATATTATTAATATTATTATTAATATTATTAATATTATTAATATTATTATTATTATTATTATTATTATTATTATTATTAATAAGTATAATAAAAATCATAATAACACATAAGAATTTGACTGTTGTAGTGGCTAAGTTTTTTCTAGTCATTGAAGGAACCTGTGTTCGAAATGATACTTAATACACAACAAACATCAGGCCATACATTATCCCAAATGTATGAATTCAATTCCATATCATTCAAAAAGTGATCCACAATATTCAAAAGTCTATTTGACATAAAAAAATAACACTTTAATACTAAATCATGAAATCCTAATATTTCCACAAATTTAAATAATATATAAACAAACTTCTAGCCTATGGTTCTATTAAAAATTTAGCTTCACTTACCTCAATTCAGCTACAACGTGGTCCAATCAGATTCTAAAATAGATGAAGATTGAGAGAGAAAATTAAGAGAGAGGGAGAAAAGAGAATATGGAGAGAGAGAGAGTGAAAGAAGAAAATGGCACTGTGAGGGGGTGTGGCTTCTGTTTTTGTTTTTAAGAAAAGTTATGTTGTTACATCACTAATAATGTTACATTTGAACAAATACAAATATATGATTGCATTATCTTCGAGTAACCATCTCTTTCCTTTTCATAAGAGAGTCAATGGGAATAAATAAATAAATAAACACTCTTGTTTCCATCTTTATCTTTTTGCTTCCTCCTTTGGATCTTCTTTACCCCTCTAGATTAATAACTTCTACACCTTCATATCCAAGAAGCTTGAGAACAAAACAAAAACTTGTAAAGAAACTTAATAAATCATTTATCTCTTTTTAGTTTTAAAGGCTTAAAAAAAAATCTTTGAAGACAGAAAATAAGTATGGTTAATCTTTATAAAACAATTATTTTAGTTGTCTTGATAAAAAAAAAGGAACATTTGAGTCTTTAATAAAAACAAGGATTTAGGAGGAAAATAGTGAAGAAATAAGCAACAGACGCCATGTCGATATCTGAAACGCCGTGTTGATATCCTAAACGCGGAAAACAAAACGTGGTTATATTTACAGTTATAGTATCTTATGAAAAATAAATTGAGAAACTTACTCATTTAAGAGTGGAAAAAAACACTGATTGAGGGGAAGTGGAGAAGAGAGTGCGTTGGACGAAGCGATCTTAATCCAATCAAGGGACCAAACTTCATGCCCTTGATGACAACAATAACCAATATAAAAACTATATACAAAATCCTATACAAAAAATGCAATGCATGTAAAGAACAAGAAACAATTGGAACAAAACTAGAAAAATAATGAGGATGAGAGTACATAAGTATATCTACAGAAAAGGGAAAAGAAAAGAAAAAAAAAAGTGAGAATGCGTGTGTCTCCAAGAGAAAAGGATGTGAGAGAAGGAAGTGTGGATTCAAATACATTACTATTGTATCTAATTAAGGGCAATTAAGAGAGAGAATTGAGAAGCTTTTGATAGAGAGGGAAGTGTTAAGAAAGTTACATTTGGTATTCAGATTATAGAATTAAAAAAATGAGAGTGAATACCAAAAAAAATTGACACGAATATCCAAGATAACAGTAAAATGACAAAAATTCTCTTATTATATATTTCTAAAATAATAAAATAAAATAAAATATTAATATAAGGATAAAATGGGAAAGTAAATGTGTACACCAAAATAGCAGTTACGAGGAGAATCCTCTTTATAGGTATAGATAATAATCGATTATGTATAATATATAATCAAATTTATATATTATATTATATGTAATCAATTATGTATATAATTTTTTATAATATAATTATTTTATTTTATTAATATATAATATTTTATTTTATTATAAATATATATAATATTTATATTTTTATTATAAATATACTAAATATTTTTATTTTATAATATGATTTGATCTTTAATTTTTTTTCATTTTTTTTTTTGCTTTTAGCTTGTCAAAATTTGGGATAAATTAGACAAATCTTCTTTCCGCAGCGTTCCTACATGTAAGAGAGACATGGTTTTCACTGTTCACATGAATTTTCTTCCCCACACTTTTGCATACATCACTGAATCCAATATCAAAATAGCTAATATCAGTGTTCACCCCTTTTATTACCAGTGTTTCTCGATTTTCAAACATGGGGCTTATGTATTGTTCTTGTCGATTGACTTGGTTGTTGGTAGACTTCTGTAGGCGAGTTCGGGCTCCGTCTGCCTCGTGGTGGAACTCATGCTTTCCTTAATGTCTGGATGTTGTTCCTGTTAAGACAAAGGGCGCCCCGACGGTCGATCGCACTCCGACGGTCAAGTCAGTACAGGGCAATAATAAACAAGAAGTATCTAATTCAATGCTTAGTAAAATGTTAGCCAAGTGTTAAAAACAACATACCTTAATCAGGGATCTTGAGTTCCTTTTATAGAGTGTCGCCAGGTTACCTCTTGCGATAACAACTTCTATTACGAGAATCTCATCTCGAGTAAGGACATATTCAATGGGAGAAGATTCCGCTTCGGTGTGTGTAATCTTAACAGCACAGTTGGGCATAATCTTATCTCCTAGGAGTGTATCAAATCTTAACAGAATAACCACCTGGATACCCACTTGAGTATCGTTCCCCCAGGATAAAATCTATTTTCAAGTACATTTACATGCTTTGTGTATCATAGTACCATGCATATGCCATTACGTATCTTGTATGTCAATGTTTTATTAAACCCTAGCGCACTTGGGCTTAAGTTGACAGAGTACGTTTTACTTATACTAGACCCAAATGCTATATGCACCCCTAGGCCCATTTAACACACTTTCAGACCTACCAGGCCTTATATGTGAAAGATTATACCAATGTATGAACGAGAGATAATATGGACATACATGAGCCCAAACATGTAGCCCTTTGTTCTCGACCCAACGACCGAGTTGGCCTGCTTATTGCAGGCGCTGATGTCCGATGTCTGAGAACTGAGCTCTACGCGCTCTGGTCCATTACACAAGCCCCCAGTCTCAAGTTGAACTTGCTTCAGTGAAGAGACTAAGTTGCTCGCCTATAGCGACCTGCGTGTCTTGTGAATTGCGCGCTAGAACGCATTGCCTCTTACACTTGCTTGTAATCAGCTTCATTTTGTAACCTTCAAAACAATGTCTAACACTTTGTATATATATGTTCAATCTATTTATGTTATTATGCTTTCCCTTTACATGGCTCGACTAGCATATTGATAATGCATGCTCTTTAATAGACATGACTACCATGGCCTAACCAACTAATGCATGTAAAGACTTTACGCCTAAGCAAAATGGACATCATGATTAAATCTAATTAAAATGACAAAAGTGATTTGTTATGTGTCTCAAGTAATGGACATAACCAATTATCTTTTACAGGATAATCATTCTAATTCAATGTAACATATTACCGTGCACAGTCATCCCCAAGACGACCTGTACTTGATGGTTGTAGTGGATGTTCCCACCACACCTGTCTTGTTCCGGACTTAAGCCAAGCCAAGGCGAGCTATAATTCAGGGGTACTCAACACATCCCTCTAGGATGGCTGACTAGGTGTTGACTCTCCCCTTAGGTCATGTTCCAAGTGTTTCTTGTTCCGAACTGGGTTGTACCCATTACTCACATTCCCATGGTGTCGACCCTTTACCAAGACAAACCGCCGCCCTTGGTGGAAACAATTCCAGTTACAAGTTTCTTTCACACGCCCGAGCTTAGTATTCCACCGAGACAAGGTCATTTTCCTGGTCCAGGTTCAAGCCCAAAATGACGCCAAGCTGCAATCAGGGGCACCCACGCCCGAAATTTCGCTGAGTGGAAGGTTCGTTCGCCTGAGTTGCTATGTACCTATCCAATGGCTCAAACCACAACGATGGCGAGCTACGACTTGAGAGTCGTTATGTACCTGTTTGGGTGCTCGAGCCACAAAGGTGGAGAGTTGCGATCAGGGGTGCCCATGTCCAGATTGTCTCTAAGCCAAGGGTTAGCCCACCTAAGTCGCAATGTCCCTATTCGAGGGTTATGGTCACAATGGTGGCGAGTTGCAATCAGGGGTGCCCATGTCCAGATTGTCTCTTAGCCAAGGGTCGGCACACCTAAGTCGCAATGTCCCTATTCAAGGGTTATGGCCACAGTGGTGGCGAGTTACGATCAAGGATGCCCATGTCCAGATTGTCTTTGAGCTAAGGGTCAGCGCACCTGAGTCGCAATGTACTTGCACGATTCCAGACTTGGAGTGTTCCCAAAGGGAAAATACCTTTTCTTATTCGAACACATAGGGCACTTTCGTGGATATCTTTCCAACCAAGTCACCATCCTGCATGTCAACAAAGCATAATGACAAAACATATTTCATAAATCATTCTCCATTGGGTGACCTCGTTAAAAAACCCTCGTGAGGGAAAAAGAGTGTCCCCTTAATTGTACATGAATGACATTTACATAAACTAAAATAAAAACTGAGATTGACTCCATTCCACGTTTGGGGTATAGGTCCCCCCTCCAGAGTTTCGAGCTTGTAAGCTCCGTTTCCGAGTGCCTCACCACGCGGAATGGGCCGGTCCATTTGGGAGACAACTAATTCTCCAGCTGATAGGGGGTGAGTTTTCCTCATCACCAGGTCGGCGACCTGGAACTGTCGAGGTCTATGCTTAGACCTTTGTTGTTGCTCCACCTTCATCTTCAAAGCTTCAGCTTTGACATGTGCTTGCTCTCGCACTTCATCTAGTAAGTCGAGATTCACTTTCCTCCCTTCGTTGTATTCCTCCGCCACGAAGTTTTGGAACTGTGGGGAGCTCTCTTGAATCTCTACAAGGATCATGACATCAAACCCCTATACCAAACTGAAGGGCGTCTCCTTCGTCACAGATTGAGGAGTGGTGTGGTAGGCCCACAAGATTCGAGGAACCTTATCGGCCCAAGTCCCATTTGCCTTATCCAACCTCCTCTTCAAACCTCTGAGCAAAACTCTGTTAGCGGACTCGACCTGCCCATTGGTTTGAGGATGCTCTACTGATGCAAATACCTACTTGATGTCGAGTTCTGTGTACAACTTACCAAGCTGTTGACTTGCAAACTGAGTTTCGTTGTCAGATATCAAGCGCTTTGGAACCCCAAAACGACAAACAATGTTCTTCCACACGAAGTGTTGAACCTTGTAAGTAGTTATTTGCGCCACGGGCTTAGCCTCTATCCACTTGGTGAAGTACTCAATGGCCACCACCAAGTATTTCATTTGTCGAATTGCTAGTGGGAAAGGACCTAGGATGTCAACTCCCCCCGTGTGGAAGGGCCACCGACTGTGGATATCTCAACTCTTCTGGTGGTGCATGATGCCAGTCAGCATGTTTTTGGCATTGTGTGCACCGCTGCGCATACTACATGCAATCTTCCTGCATGGTCAGCCTGTAATACCCTGCTCGTACTGCTTTTGATGAGAGAGCTCGTCCCCCGACGTGACTCCCACAGATGCCCTCATGGAGCTTTGCCATGATGTGTGTACATTGATCTCCACTCACACAAGTCAAGATAGGATGGGTGTAGCCATGTCTGAACAGTTTTCAATATATCAAGGTATACCTGCTTGCGTTCTTCTAAATGTTTTTAGCTTCCGTAGGCTCTGTTGAAAGCATACCATCAGCAAGGTAACGTCTATAGGGTGTCATCCAAGTCTCCCCGATGTCAAAAAGGCAGATATCTAGTGATTCCTCTTCTGACACGCCATAAACACTCACCTTGGGCACCCTCAGTGTCTCTTAAGTTAGCGACTGGTGCATTCCTCGTCCAATCCCCAAGGTATCCACCTGCTGGACTTCCCTTACACCATCTGTGGTAGTATTGGGGGCCTTCATGGTCTCTTGAATGACTGACCTTTGGCGACCTCCCTTTCCTAAGCTAGCGAGTTTGGCTAGCAGGTCTACTTGAGTGTTTTGCTCCCTTGGGACATGTACCAGTTCAAATATAGGAAAAGTCTCCTTTAAGAGCATCACGTACTTCAAATATGAGGCCATATGAGGATCCTTCGCCTGGTAACCGCCTGTAACTTACCCAATTATCAACAGCGAGTCACTATTCACTAATAAACTTTGAACGCCCATCTCCTTAGTCAACAACATTTCGGCTACCAATGCTTCATATTCGGTCTGATTGTTGCTAGCCTTGAAGGCAAATTTCAGAGCCTGCTCGATCAACAATCCATTGGGTCCTTCCAATATGATTCCAGATCCACTACCTTGCTGATTGGAGGATCCATCAACAGAGAGAACCCATTGCAAGTGTCCATTATCTAATTGAGTAGCTCCCGTGGAGAGTTCCACTACAAAGTCAGCATAGACCTGTCCCTTGATAGGACCTCTGAGCTCGTATTGTACATCAAACTCAGACAAATCGATCGCCCATCGCACCATCCAACCTGCCATATCAGGTTTCTGTAGAATCTTGCGGATTGGCAAGTCATTCATCACTATCACCGTGAAGCTTTGGAAGTAATGACGGAGTCTTCGAACTGCAAATACAACAGCCAAAGCCGTTTTTTCAATGGCCTGATAACGCACCTATGGCCCCTGCAACACCTTGCTCACAAAATATATAAGCCTCTGAACCTGCTCCTGCTCATGCACCAATACCGAGCTGATGGCTCGTTCCGTGACTGCAAAGTAAAGGCGAAGGGGAGTACCGGGCAGTGACTTGCAAAGAACCGGCGGGTTGGCCAAGTACTCCTTCAACTTCAAGAACGCCTCCTCACACTCAACAATTCATACAAAGCGATTTCTTCTCTTCAGACACTGGAAGTAGGGGTAGCCCTTATCTCCCCCAACTGACAAGAAACGGGACAAGGCGGCCATTCGTCCAGTCAACTGCTCAACTTCCTTCATAGTAGCGTGGCTTCTCATCGTGATGATCGACGCACACTTCTCTGGGTTGGCCTCTATTCCACGTTCTGTGAGAAGGAATCCCAAGAACTTTCCTGCCTCCACCCCAAACACTTCTCAGGGTTCAGCTTCAAGTTATACCTAGCTATTGTAGTGAATAAATCTTCCATATCAGCGACATGCTGATCCTTCTCTACTGAGGTGACGACCATGTCGTCCACGTACACCTGCACGTTTTGCCCAATCATGGGGGTGAGAATTCTGTCCATCAACCTCTGATAGGTTGCTCCAATGTTCTTCAGTCCAATGGCATCACCTTATAACAGTAACTGGAGACATCTGTCATGAAGGTAGTTTTGATTTCATCTCAGGGATGCATGCGAATTTGATTGTACCCCGAGAAAGCATCCAAAAAACTGAGAAGTCGGCATCTAGATGCATTATACACCAAGGTGTCAATGCTAGGCAGTGGGTACGAATCTTTAGGACAACCCTTGTTAAGATCCGTGAAGTCAAAACACATTCTCCACTTCCCATTAGCCTTTTTTTACCAACACCACATTAGCCAGCCACTCTGAGTATTGGATTTCCCTTATGTGGTCAGCACTCAACAACTTCTGCGTTTCCTGCCTGATGACCAGGCGTCTCTCTTCGTTGAACTTTCTCCTTCTCTGGATGACTGGCCTGGCCTTCGTGTCCATCGTGAGCTGATGACATAAAAGGTCGGGGTCAATGCCCGACATGTTAGAAGCAGATCATGCAAAGGCATTCAAATGTCGCGCTATCACCTCGGTAATCCTGTCCTGTAAGTCTTGGCTTAAAAACTTGTCAAGCTTGAATTTCCTCCCGCCAATTTCCCTTTCCTGAATCTCGGAAGCTAGCTCAGGCTGTCTATCAATAGCAATCTTTGCACAGGTAGTGTCCTAAACTTGTGGAGGTTGGGTGGCAACTATGCATATCCCTCTTTTAGCCTTCGGGCTATTCTCGTAGCACTTCCTCCCCGCCTCTTGGTCGGACTTGATCACGATCACTCCTCCCTCCGGGGATGGCAACTTCATCTTCATATGCCTCGATGAGGCTACAACACCTAACATGTTGATGGCAGGCCTGCACAAAAGAATGTTATAAGCAGAAGGAGCATTAACAACCAAGTACCTGATGTTGATCGTTCGAGACGAGGTGCCATTTGTAAAGGTCATCCTCAACTCTACATGCCCCCTCACCTTTACCTGATCTCTTATAAAACCATAAAGACAATCGTCATACAGCCTCAGCTAATCTAGCGATAACTGCAATTTATTAAACGCCGACAAAAACAACACATCTGCTGAGCTCCCTTGGTCAACAAGAACCCGGTGTACCCTTCTCCCTGCGGTGACCATTGAGATCACCACTGGATCATTATCATGGGGGACCACGTCCCTCAAGTCAGTGTGAGTGAAGCACAGGTCGGGCTCGGCGGGCTGATCAGATGTCCAGGCCCCTACTGTCATTACCTCCCTTGCATATTTCTTTCGCTGGGAAGCGGTGCAACCTCCTCTAGAAAATCCTCCAAAGATGGTGTTGATTTCGCCATGGATAGGCACCTCGTGCCTCTACTCCTCCGACAACGAATCTTGCTTTGATTCCTCCTGACCTCCCACCAAATAATCTTGCAGGAGGCCTACCTTCATCATCCTTGACAGCTGATATCCAAGGACTATGCAATTTTCCACATCGTGCCCAAAGGCCTTATGGAACTCACACCAAGTATTTTTGCCTAGCCCCAAAACCTTGTCAGTCTTTGAGGGAAACGTCAGTTTGCTCACTATGTCGGGCATGGCAGGCAATTCCTTGTACGACACCTTGAACTTGGGTCGATAAGGTAGGTCGTCTCTCGACTTTGACCTAGACTAGTTCTTCTTTGACTCGTAAGGCGTCCGCCATGCCAACGACTTCTTCTCCATTGCAGTTTGGTGTACCCTCATGGGTTGGGTACGACTTCCATCGCGTGGCTTGTATTGCCTAGCACTCGCGTTCTCACGCTTCGTTGTCACAGTTTCCTCTGCGGCGATGTGGGCAACAGCTCGCCGCCTGATCTCACCGAAAGTCCTTGATTGACTCCTTATCAAAGAATCGTTGAATGGTTTTGACAAAACCCCTCGCACAAAGGTGTGGACCATCAGAGCTTCATCCTGGGTGTTGAGCTCTACAACAAACGCTCCAAACCGATTCAGGAAATTCTTTAAAGGCTCTTCCTGCCTTTGCTTCACCTCAAAGAGGTCGAAGGGAACAAGGGGTGGAGCCTGGTTGACAATAAATTGTTCCCTGAACAATGTAGAGAATTGGTCGAATGAAGTTATGTGGCCATATGGGAGACCAATGAATCAGCGCAACATCGTACCTGTAAACATTCCCATGAGTAACTTACAGTGCATAGCGTCCGTGCCTCCCAAAATCATCATCTGGGCATGGAAATCTGTGAGATAAGCCCCTGGATCTTTTATACCTGTGAACGTAATTTTAGGAGTCACAAAGTTCGTTGGGACCACGGTCTCCATGATTTATTGCGAGAAGGGCATTGTACAGGCCTTAGCTTGGGCAGGCTGGATCTGCTCCCCTATGGAGCGTTCTCCCAAACGTTGTAAATATCTACGCAACTCCTCGTTGGTTTTGCGTAACTCATCATTGGTGACACGCGAAGCGTCCAGCTAGATCCTGAACTGTTCTTCCTTGTGAGCCTGTTCGACCCTAGACGCCGCCACTGAATCTTGGAGAGCGGTGAAGTTCTCCATGAGTTGTTGTATAGTGAGGTCGTTGCCTCCTTCTGATCCTGTGGGACCTTGTCTAGTTATCCTCATGTTGCTCAGTAGTTTCAATCACAAATGTGGATAGGACCTAGTTTTATCGAGGTCCACGTTGGGCGCCAAATTTTCTTGCTGGTTGACTTGGTGTCGGTAGACTTCTGTAGGCGAGCTCGGACTCCGTCTGCCTCGTGGTGGAACTCATGCTTTCCTTAATGTCTGGATGTTGTTCCTGTTAAGACAAAGGGTGCCTTGACGACCGATCGCACTCCAACGATCAAGTCAGTACAAGGCAATAATAAACAAGAAGTATATAATTCAATGCTTAGTAAAATGTTATTCAAGTGTTAGAAACAACATACCATAACCAATGATCTTGAGTCCCTTTTATAGAGTGTCGCTAGGTTACCTCTTGCGGTAACAACTTCTTTTACGAGAATCTTATCTCGAGTAAGGACATATTCAATGGGAGAAGGTTTCGCTTCAGTGTGTGTAATATTAACAGCACAGCTGCACAGAATCTTATCTCGTAGAAGTGTATCAAATCTTAACAGAATAACCACCTGGATACCCACTTGGGTATCGTTCCCCAGGATCAAATCTATTTTCAAGTACATTTACATGCTTTGTGTATCATAGTACCATGCATATGCCATTACGTATCTTGTATGTCAATGTTTTATTAAACCCTAGCGCACTTGGGCTTAAGTTGACAAAGTACGTTTTACTTATACTAGACCCAAATGCTATATGCACCCCTAGGCCCATTTAACACACTTTCAGACCTACCAGGCCTTATATGCGGAAGATTATACCAATGTATGAACAAGAGATAATATGGAAATACCTGAGCCCAAACATGTAGCCCCTTGTTCTCGACCCAACGGTCGAGTTGGCCTTCTTGTTGCAGGCATCGATGTCCGATCTCCGAGAACTGAGCTCTACACGCTCTGGTCCATTACATGTATACTACCCGGTCCTATATTTAAGGAACAATTATTATCCACTAACAAAGTGGATAAAAACCACGTGCAATTATTTTTTAATATCCCATTATTACTGATAAATATTTCGGATGGCTATAAATATCTTTAAAGTTATGTAAATATAACCAATTACTGATAAATATATTTACTATTATGTAAATGTAACCAGCCACTATGACTAAAAGGTCTGATTGAAAAACCAAAAGTAGTTCTTTATACCTCATAAACTTACAAGTCTATAAATACAATAATCAGGGAGTACTTACTCACTCGATATTTGATATTCGCTTACTACTACTCTGATATCATTATACTTTTACTGACTTGTATCAGAGAGTGTTCTGAAGGTGAGCTTCCATTGAACATTATTTGGTGATAAAGTTCAACAATCCTCCAAATAAAAGGCTAGTCTTACTAACAACTCGGATTCAACGCCTCGAAGAAGTCAACGCGAAATTCAATAAGAACAATCTCCTTCTTACCATAACCTTCATAAGTTGAAATGAAAAACCTAGCCAAAATTAAAATATAATATAAATGAGAAGAAAAATCGGAATGACTCCTCATATTATTAAAATTCTCATCCTTTTCTACTACTCCAATGTGAACATGATAAATTATTATTAAATTATTATGCTAATAGTAATTAAATTTTATCAAATTATGTAATACATTTATTTTAAACTTAAATATATCCATAGTCATCTAAATTGAGTACTATTAATATTTTTATTTTGTTATTTGATTTTGTAAAATACTATATTTAGTTCTTGAGGTTTTTGAGGTTGGATGACATTAGTGATGTTGATGATGCGAGGGAAACGATAGTCTACTTATCATTTGTCACCTGAACGAGAGACATGATTTTTTAAGGTTTGTTACAAATTTAAATTTGTTTTTAGTTCTCCAAATTGGGGCATTACTTTTTTGTCCTCCAATTAGGAAAAAAAAATCATTTTTCAATCTTCTGATTTTGAAAAAAAATGCTAATTTTTAGTTCTTAGGGTTAAACAACATTAACAATGTTTCTTTTAATGTTGTTATTATTCAAATTCAACATATTTAAATAGCTCAAAATGCTATCTTTTTCTACTTCATTTCCACTTTCCAAAAAAGTAATGATAAACACTGGTTCATTCACTTCAAATATTCACTTATACATTTAAATTATTATAATATAACATTTTATTTTAAAAAGTTGTTGTAGAACAATTATTTTTTACTGTTAAGATCTTTTAAACAAATTTTATTCTTTTTAAATCTCAGTTAAAGGTAGAATAACACTACAAAAATAAAAAATTCATATATCAGAATAAAATCCCATGACATTAGCTTCCACTATATGCATGATATAACTGAGATATGGTCACAACAAACTCATTATTGTGCAGGAGGATTAGAATATTATTTTAAGAACTAAACAAAATTAATATAAAATTTCAAATAAAATATTACTAAAGTAAATATAAGTGAATAATGATGAATAAACCACCGTATTCACGTTATCAATTTTCATTAATCTTCTCTAACCTGATAAAATAAAAATACATTAAACATAATTAAATATCAAATGACTAAAAAATTAATTAAATAAATAATTAATATACCAAATTTATTAAATAAAAATATATTTAAAATTTTAAAAAAACTATGTAACATAATTAAATTTACATGTCAAATGTTGAATAGCCTATTTAATAAAAAATAACATTATATAAAGTTTTTTTTTTTTTTTGAAAAAGTCCCCAGCTAAAGAAAGTATTTAACCCTTTATTTTAACAATGGCGTGATCTAAATAATTAGTTTATTTTTGCAATGAATAATCATAATCATAAAATCTAAATATGTTATGGAATCCAAAGAGGATTCTAGATATTTATTTATTCTCGAGAAAGAAAACTTTACGCATGCACAACGCACGTGCCGCTGTCAAGTTCCTTATTAAAGAGACCCCTTCTCTTCCAAACGCAACCAGACTTCAGCGCGTCGCAGACACAGAAAGCAATCACTTCACTTCAGCCTTATCCAATTTAGGGTTTCGGTTCTTCACCTTACCTTTCACGTATCGAAACCTTAAATTTAGGATCAGGTAGCTTCTCATGATCCGTTTTAAGATTTCGTTTTTCTTTGTCGCTAATTCTAGGGTTCGACGTTCCTTTGTCACCCGTAATCTTATTTTACTTAATTTTCTCTTCCTATTTTTGTTTCCCTCCGATTTCTTATAAACTTTTAGGGTTTTTGTTTTGATATAGTATTGATCTGATCTTCCTGTTAGAAAACTCGTGTTTGTTATGCTGAAAGGGTCGTTTTTTTTAATTCATATTTTTAGGTTGATTTTGGTGTACAATGATTTTTGAGGTATGGGGTTTTTCTTCTGTGGTGATTTTTTCGACGGTGTAATTCCTTGATCGTCACTGTCAATTTCAAGGCAAAATCTGAACTCTAGGAAATAATTTTGCTTTGTGCTACTGAGATCTTTTGAAAATTTTAAAATCAGTGTTTTAAGTTGTGGCGAATAAACCAAGTGTTTAATTTTAAATATAGTGTAGCTTTAACTTGGTACAGAGGTTAAAATTTTTTTAATACATGGGATGGTCGTTGGTGAAATTTTCTCTAGTTTGTTGTGTTGAATATTCTTTTTATGTGATGGAGATTATTAATGACAGGGATTTGTCTTTTAATCTTTTCAAGTGTGCTATTATTGTAATTCAATTTAGCTGACATGTTGATTGCAATGTCAGGTCTGAACAATCTGGTTGGTGGAACCTTTGGTCATAGAGAGTCAAGTTTTATGTCTGAATTAGACGCTCAAATTCCTACTGCCTTCGGTATGTTGCGACTCCTTGACAAATGTTTTAATCTCTGGATTACTTGTCTTGTTCATGATATGTGATATTTCTAAAGGGAATAGATATCAATTCATTATGTATGTGTGATTAACATAGCGTTTCTTTTTTTATATATGTTTTCCTTCCATAATTCTGTTGTGGTATATGCTTGCGCAATATGATGTCTATATTTACTCTAACTTTTATGTCTTACAGTAGTTATTTTGTTTGATCGTCTTTATTTTTCAGCAGTATGCGAATAAATATGTATTTTGTGCACTTTTCCATTTGATTCTCAGTTATGTACCTTCTAATATACAGTTCAGTGAAAATTTAGTTGCGGACTCTGTTACTTTCATTTGTATTCCCTGAGCATGGAATTTGACATTTCCCTTCACTTTTCTGTTTTATGAGCGTCATGTTATTTTGAATACTCATTTGATTACATCCCATGGTCGAACAATAATGTTGTCCTGTACATTCAGACAATCTTATGTGTATCTTTCTTGAATAGGAGATTATTCAGAAAAAAAGATATGCTAGCTGTATGAGTTTTCTAAGTGTTGTTTTATGGTGACTTTTATGTTGAGCTTTTCATACGTTGTATTGCATTTCAGTTTTACCATTTGTGAAAGTTGTGTACACATGCTTGCTCACTATTATATATTTATGAGAAGTATTTGGTTACTGTGATTATTCAATTCTGTTTAATGATTGAGTCTGATAAATAATGTGTTTGCCTCAATTTATAGATCCTTTTGCTGAGGCAAATGCTGATGACTCGGGTGCTGGGTCAAAGGAGTATGTGCATATTCGTGTACAACAGAGAAATGGTAGGAAAAGCCTGACAACTGTTCAGGGATTGAAAAAAGAATTCAGCTATAACAAGATACTTAAAGACGTTAAGAAAGAGTTCTGTTGCAATGGCACAGTTGTTCAGGACCCAGAACTAGGACAGGTC
>Ga0123342_1007323_pt1 | contig 14649 bp, 7 predicted proteins | sample Turbeawhitnodule_FD_89960 | JGI IMG/M metagenome (GOLD analysis project Ga0123342, IMG submission 89960) | Root nodule microbial communities of legume samples collected from Mexico - Turtle bean Mexico white nodule | ecosystem: Host-associated > Plants > Roots > Nodule | place: Mexico: Nepantla...
AATAATAATTATCAAATTATATGCAATTATTGTATGCAATATTGTACGATATTGTACCCAATTATATGCAATTAATTTAATAATGATAGAATCTCATGATTAGTATCCCTACCTAATTAGATTGTAAATTTGAGAGATAAACTCCCTATATATTTACTATAGATGAAGTGATGTAACCATACACATAAGAGAATAAGAAACATCTCTTCTTTTTACCATTTTATCATCATTTTCTTATATGAAATGAATAACCATGATGAAGAACCATCTGTGCAACTGCAAGAGTCTTATGCAAAATTGAAGAGCTCGAAAACTACAAAACAAGATTTTCCCATCACCACTCCAATTCAAGCTGGAGCAGAAACAATTCTGCAAGACAAACTTTAAAGAAATAAGAAAAAAAATGAATAAAAAGATCGAGTGAATGAACGAAGAGATTATGCAACGCACCTCGAAGTTAAAATCTTGAACTTTCTTCTTACCCTCAAGATCCCAAACAATCACACTTTCTTCAGCAACGATGCCCTACCAGAATTTCGAAGGAGAAAAACTCAAGTCATAAATGCAGGAACCAACGACAATCTCATTAACCTTATTGTCGCCTTCCATTCCCCACAATTTAACAATTCCATTCGTTCCGCCGCTGCCGATAACGGATCCGTTACGGGGAAGAGCCACCGTGTTCACGCAACCTGCGTGGCCGGAGGTGGCGAAACATTTTACCAAGGTCCCATTAATCATATTCAGGTCCCACACCTTCACACTGCCGTCCCAAACCGCCGTCACGAGCCTTGGAGACTCCGTCGTCGGAACGAAACGCACGCATGAAATCCAATCAAAATGGGCGTCTTCGTTGTTCTTCAAGATTATCGTACACTTTTCCAAGGTGTTCTAGACTCTCAGAGTATTATCACGACCACCGGAGGCGATGACCAAATCGTTGAACAGTGTGGCGGAAAGTACGTGGTTCGTGTGGCCCACAAAACGTCGCGTCCTGCGACCGGTGGTCAGATTCCACAGACGAAGATCACCGTCCCAAAATGTTTGTCTTTTTCTTTCTTTTACCCTTCATACAACACTAAATGTAAAAGTTTCCTCCCACATAGCTTTTCTTTCAATAAATATACAAGATGCGTACATTTTCAAGATTATCTACACTTTTCCAAGGCGTTCCAAACTCTCAGAGTATTATCACGACCGCCGGAGAGGCGATGACCGAATCGTTGAACAGCGTGGCGGAGAGTACGTGGTTCGTGTGGCCCACAAAACGTCGCGTCCTGCGACCGGTGGTCAGATTCCACAGACGGAGATCACCATCCCAAAATGTTTGTCTTTTTCTTTCTTTTACCCTTCATACAACACTAAATGTAAAAGTCTCCTCCCACATAGTTTTTCTTTCAATAAATATACAAGATGCGTACATTTACCAAAATTATTGATATATTATCTTCGACCACCACTCTCCCTTCCCTAGGGATTAAATAAGTTCTATAAATATATTTTTTATTAATAATAATTTTGAAGATTGTAGATAATCGTGCAATCTCTGTTTCATGGCAAGCGATTAATGATATATGTGGCGTTTAAAACGCATTCTCCCCAAAATTTTAATGGTAAATTGGACTAAAATAGGAGGGCCCGTGTTGTGTTTAAAACATGTCTATGTTTGCGTTCTACTACTACATTTTGTTGTGGAGTATAGACGCAAGTGCGTTGACATTCAATACCTTTTTTGAAAAAAAAATCATACATTGCAATAAATTCCAGTCCGTTGTCAACGCGGATGGTTTTAATACATGCCTGAAATTGATTTTGTGCAAATGAAATGAATGACACATGCCTGAAATTGATTTTGTGCAAATGAAATGAATGACTCTAAGATGTTGGGTTTCAGATTTGTGATTCATAAGAAATAGCTAAGTACATCTAGTATAGTCATCGACTATAGTGAGAAAAAAATGTTTTCCAAAATGAGTTGGAGTTTTATGAGGACCCCAAATGTCACAATGCAATAGATTAAATGGAGAATGAGATTTTAATGTACTTAAAGGAAAGAGTAGCCTTGTCTGTTTAGCTTTAGGACAAATACTACAAGGAGGTTATCTCTCCAATAATCTAATTAGGTAAGAATATTAATCATGAGATTCTATCATTATTAAATTAATTGCATATACTTGAGTACAATATCGTACAATATCGTACAATATTGCATATAATAATTGCATATAATTTGATAATTATTATTTCCTTAATATTTCATACTTTTCTTTTTGTAAAGAGAACATTGTATTTGAATTGAAAGAATTGAGTTTTTTTTTTCTTTTGGATTTGAATATCAAGATATTCTTTGTAGGTGTACTCTGTTTTTAAGCAGTTTAAATGCATACATGTGTACTCTATTTCTGAGCAGTTTAAATGTATACATGTGTATTCTGTTTCTGAGCAGTTTTCATAAGACTCTTCTTCTTCATGGTTTTCATATCTTTCTTTTTCTTGTTCTTGTTCTTGTGTCTGATTTTGTTCTTATGTCTGAGTAGTTTAATAATGCATACATGTGTATTTTTTTCAAAGTATTTTATATTTCTGGTATAAGGTTCCATTGATCGTTATGAAGAAAATACGACGAAAACTATAGAATTTGATAAATGATAAATAGAGTTAGTTGGAAAAAAATGACAAGTAAATAAGGAAGTGAAAACTACTAAACCTAAATTCACCTTTAAATTCATTACATTTTGCTGTAAATTGCACAAAGTTTTAAAATTCAAGAATGAAATGTGTGAAATATTAAAAATGACTGAGACAAAATTTGTATAATAAAACTTTTGTCTTCTTGTTAGTCTACAGTTTCAAAGTTACTTATAGATTTGAATTAAAGTTTGTAATCTCAATTTTGGATGAATTAAAAGAGTCAAATTATTGAAAATGTAAGTGGTCTTTAGGTGGATGAAAGTTAGTAAATAAAGTTAATTTTGCTTATGTATCATGTTAAATGATAACTCATATTTTATATAAATTTATGATGGATATTACTTTATAACAAAACAATATGAAAGGTTAATTATTTAAGGTATATATGTCTTCTTTCTTTCTTTTTCATATTTTTCGTTTTCTTTTAAATTCATTATTTTTTAAAAAGTGATTTTTTTTTTTTAATTTTAGTTTGGTTTTCATAAAAATAATAAAAACTGTCTAAATGAAAACTAATTCTGAATTATTTTTTTTGTCTTAAGTTAAGTTCTATTTATAATGTTCAGAAAAGCTTTCTTCCTGCACCCCGTCAAATTTTTCTCAGCACCTCCCATTAATTAGGTGATATGACCAAAATGCCTTATCTAGTTCATTTTGGAAAGCTCTTTCTGAATATCTATTTTGAAAAATTTATCCTAAAAATTTTATTATGAAAATTCTGTTCCAGAATTTTTTTTTCCAAAAATATATTTCACCCGAAAACATTATTAAAAAAAATTGCAAAAGTCATTTTTAATAAGGGCAAAACAGTCTTTAACAAAATTGATGAACTTCAGGATGATATTTTAGCTTCAAAAATATATTAATAAATCTAATTTTTGAAATACAATGTATTTTAAATTTTAGAGTTTATAATTTTGAAATTTAACAAAAAAGAAAGAAGGATTTCAATGAAAAATATGAAGAAAAGGGTAAAATTATCATTTCATGCCTTCTATGAGGTGTAGGAAAGAAGGAGTCGGGATTTAGGGTTTAGTAAGAAGAAATTGCATTAGCTAAGTTCTATTTGTAATGTGGCTCTTTCTCTCTGCACCCAACAAATGACTTCCTACACTACATCATTCTTTGAAAAGACCATTTTACCATTTTTAAAATGACTTTAATATTACTTTTTCCAAAATATTTTTGGAATATACTTTTCAGAATACATTTTATGAATTCCGGATTTATCATTCTAAAAATTAAAAAAAATGTGTTCTAGAAAGAATATTCTGGAATGATTTTTTGCCTTCCAGATTTCTTACATTTTACTTACAAAACCTCTATTCTGGAAATACCTTTTGCTTATAGAACTCTTATTCCGGAATCTTCCAAAAATATCAAGGATAATTCTGGTATTGCACATAATGTAGGGGTGCAGGAAAAATTGTAGGGGTGCAGGAAGAAATATCCTTATAATGTTCTAAAGCAAGAAGAATGGGCCTAAGCTGCATCGAAGTGGGCCAAAACAAAATAATAAGTGTACTGAAATTACAAATTAGGACTCTTTCTTCCTGCACCTACATATATGTTCTTCTCCCACCTCTATAAATTTTTGTATTTTCAAAAATATCGTTATGTAATATTCCAGATTACGTAATTTGGAAATCATTTTTGAAATTCGTAATTAGGTTCCAGATTACATAATCCAGAAGTCTTTTTCAGATGCATGATTAGTTTCTGAATTACATAATCCAAAAGTCTTTTCTACTTCCGGATTATGTAATTCGGAAGTCTTTTTTTAAATACGTGTTTGGATTACATAATCCGAAAGCTATTATCAAATCCAGATTTCTGTATTATGAAATCTAGAATACCATTCTGAATTATATAATCCAAAATATGAAAGTAGCACAAGAAGGATAAAAAAATATTTTTATATTTTATATGGAGAAAGTATTATATTTTATATGGGGTGCATGAAGAACATGCTGCTGGGAGAAACAGTCACAAATTAGCTCTGAATTCAATGTCATGATCCAATTGTCCAAAATAAGCTTTGAAAATAAAGAATCAACTGCAATTACAGAAAAATAAAACATAAATCAAATAGTAAATTAATGTAGGAAAATACAAAATTTCAGCATAAAAGTATACAGTATTTATATAGTATTTACTAAATCTCCTACACAAAAAATACAAATTCATACTTAAAAACTAAGAATAAGAAAGAAGTTAGAGCCATGATCGTACATTGAAGTATTATATGTAACAAAATTAAGTTAGAAACTTACCTACCTACTTAAACCCTATGTAAATACATATTACATAAATACATATTATATATATAAACCTAAATTTATTACCTAAAGATTAAATCTGTACGAAATGTTGATGCCATAAAACAGAAACAATTAATGGAATAGGACTCAATCGTAATTTAGCATACTTCATTGCAAAGCCTAAAGAATGAAAAACAACCTACACTATACAAAAAATATACCATTAAAAAAAAAATTATATAAAAAAATTAATTATTATATTGAATAAATTAAATACTATTTTAAAAACTAAAAACTTATTTAAATGAATTTATATTATTAATAAATAATTTATAAATTAATTAGTTATTAAAATTTTAATTACTAACTTTATAATTTAAATAATTAGTATTACGTAAACCGGTTTAAATATATTCCAAAAACAGTACCAAACATTTAAGCATCCACTACAAAATTCAACCAAACATTTAGTAAGGACAAAGCTAAAACGACTCACTAAGTAAGAGGAGGGTAAGTAAAGTAAAAATTTAAGTTTAGATTTTAATATTATTTACTTTGGGGTATTATGGTAAAATTAACTTTAGTATGGGGTGGTTGAAGAAGTGATGGAGGTGCAGGAAGAAGCAGTATTTCTTCATATGGGTTTAGTGTATCAATAGAGAACTGGGTAGGGTGTTTCTTCATGTACCCTCTCAAATTTCTCTCTGCACCCATCAATTAGGTGAAATTACCAAAATGCTTTATCTAATTTGTCGTTATTTCACAAAGTTCTTTTTGAAATATATTCTGAAAACTGGAAAGGTTATTTTAGAAATTCATTTTTGGAAAAAAAATCGATAATATATTTATAAATTCCAGAAAGTATGTTCCAGAAGTATTCTAGAAAAAGTAATCCAAAAATCATTTTTTTTTAAAAAAAACAGTCTTTTACAAAATTAATGGGGGTGCAGGAAGAAATTTATTGGGTTGCAGGAAAAAACAGCCGAATGAGTATTGTGAGAGCTGAATTCTCAAATGAGTTTTATCTGAACTGTCAGAAATCCCTTCGAAAATGGGCTTCCTATGGACTGAAATCCAGTGGGGTTTTCTGGTGTTTTAAAAAAGGAGAGGACAATTTAAAAAAAAAATAAGAGAAAAATAATTAATTAAAAATGTTGAGATTATATTTTAATTTCTCTGAGAGAATAGAAATAAATAAAACATAATTATACATACTTACACATGTTAGTTGGAAAAAAAAAATAACCATTTTCATAAAAAAATAGAAACACAAACCTTACAACATATATCATGGAGATAATCGATTATGTCTCATTTATAACATTTCTCATTTATAACATACTAGATAATCGATTATGCTTGTAACATATTACATAATTGATTAAAACTTTTGGTTAATCAATTATGCATGGAAAAAAATTATTGGATAATCAATTATAACCTTAAAAAAATCACAATTAAATCGAAGAAAATGAAGTAAAATAGTTTGTATCTATGTAACTTTCCTCAAGAATCTCTATTGTTGAGAGAATAAATAAAATTATCACTCACTCCTTTTTTTTCATTATTGTACACTCTCTCACACAGGGATCAAAACAACAACCATTCACATTCTATCTTTGTGGTGAACAATGCACACATGAAAGTAAACACAATATAAGGACCAAATCACAAGTAAACATATTTATTTGAGGAAATAATGTTCAATTGGGTCTATTTGGAGAATTATTTTTTTAAAAAAGTATTACTCTATGAAAAAATTGAAACAAATATTTGAGAAAATTGATAATAATATCTACAATTTAAATTGTTTATATCCTTTTCTTAAATAATTTAAACTTGCAAGGAGACGATTGTCTCATAGCTAATGAATTACAAGGTGAATCATTATAAAATATGTATTTATATTTACCGATTATCTTAAGATTAGTTGGATCTATCCTATTACATGCTATCCAAACCCCTTTATTCCCATGTGTTTATTATTATGTATTTGTAAGGTCTCACTTAATGTGTTCAATAGTATAATATAAGTTGTTTAATTGATATGGAGTGTGGATGTTTTATTAATTAAGTTAAAAAGCTTATAAGTATAAAAAAATAACTATTTAAATTTTATTTTACAAAAATCATAATTTCTCTAAAATATTTTTCTCTACCTTCTCCTTAGAAGTTTGAAAGATTTCTTCATTTTTTTTTATCTGAGTCTAACTTAGGGATCTTAGTGGAGAGTAGAATTTATTTATTTTTTGATAAAAAAATGTTTTTTCTTTAAGTTTCTCTGAGACTTTTTTTTAGTTGGTTTTTGAAAAAGTTTACATGTTTAGAATTTTTATGTGTGTGCATGTGTTGTTTTTTTTTTTACAAAGATGATTCTTTGTTAGTCTAAGATCATAAGGGTATGTTTAAATAGTTTATTAGAGTTTTTTTTTTATGTACACATTTAGCTTTCCTATAGAGAAGTTGAAAGCAACTTAAGTTTGAGTAAACAAGTCTTAACATGTAAGGAAAAATACTTATATTTGGTTATAGTACCTCAAAGTAAATGATATAGATGTGAATGTGACGTTGTTATAATATTTGATTTAGTAGAGAGTCTGTGTGTTGATTGAATGTATTCAAATTGTTTGAATTTTCAGTTGATTGCTTAATGACATTGTGAAACTGTTTATGATGTGATATAATTAAAAGTTTTGGTAGATAATCTGAATAATTATGTATTACAAAGTGGACTTTAAGCCTAACTCAACCTCATAAAACCGGCTCATAGGGTTGAGGTTTGCACCCACTTATATACAATGAAAGGCTCTAATCTCTAGTCGATGTGAGATCTCCAACACACCCCTCACGTCGAGACTGCCAACTCGTGCGTGGGACTATATATTTTGGGTGATCCGATAGTGGGTGACACGATAGGCTCAACACAAACACTCGCTAGGATAGACTTGAAATGGCTCGATACCATATTACGAAGTGGACTTTACGTCTAACTCAACCCCATAAAACCGGCTCATAGGGTTGAGGTTTGCACCCACTTATATACAATGAAAGGCTCTAATCTCTAGTCGATGTCAACATTATGTATGATATATTTGAAATATTAAAGAGTTGAAAAGATAAAATTTGTATAGTTGAAGTGAAAAGATTTTAAATGAATTATAATAATGAAAAATTTGAATATTTTAATTGAGTCAAATTTATTCTAAGTTGTTTTATTTGAAAAAAAATATTTCATGCTAAGTATAAGAAATAGAAAAAAAAACTTAGCTTGAACTAGTTGGAACTTACAATTTTGGGACTAATGAGTAAACTTATTGAATTAAAAATATTTAGTAAACCTAATTAATAAACCAGTCCCTAAATATAAAACGACACAAAGGACTTTAACTAAATCAATTTTATTAAATAAATAGAATTTATATTCTATAAATAAAAATATGTTATTATGGAGTTACAATTTTAGTTTTTTAAAATAATTATATTTTTAGTGTTTTTTATTTGATTTTAAAAACTGTAAATATTTATTTATTTAGACATATGATTTTATTTAAATAAATTGATAATTAAATTTAATTATTTTTACTTATTTTATGAAATTTAAATCTTCTGTTTTTGTAAATTGAAAATAAGTACATCAAAGTAACTTATAAATTATAAATTATCTCAGCCAATTTCTCAACTGTAACTTGTTTAAAAAATTCATTATTAATTTGATATTTAATAAACTTTCTTATTATCTTATAATTTATTTACTTATTTTTATCCGTTTTTTGAAAATAAAAAATAAAATAATTTTTTACCGAATACCGAAGCTTTTGGTCCTTCACCATTATTTTTTAAAATAACGAGAAGTGGGAGACCACTCAAACAGAGGAAAAGTCACGGAAAAGTACACAGATAGAGCACGCGCCAATGTTTGAGGGTTATGATATCGTCACCTGTGGTGACGCCAACAACATGTGTGGAAAATACAAAATTCCCTCAGCATTTCAAAATTAACTCTCTCCCCGCAAAGTAACTCTATCACTCTCTCCTACTGTTTCAGATCTAGCGTTAGATTTTGGGAGACGCTGTTATTGTGACCAGCGAAAAGACGGAGAGCTTGTTTTTTTCAGTTTTTTTTTTTATATTTTAAAAAGTATTATTTAAAATAAATACGTGAAAGTTTAAGTATAAAGTATAATCAAATTAATTATTTTCTTATGATCTATGGTATTTATTTAAAAGGATTTATATGATACTCTCATAAAAATTATAATAAACGTCTATCCTATTTTATGGTAAATTGAGGTATATTTTGAAGGAAAATAGAAAAAATGAAATTAAAATATTAAAATTGTAAAAAAACATAATTTTAATGGCAAACTTCACTCTTATTTGAAGAGGAAAAAGTTATCTTATAATTAAATGTAATCCACATTTTCTTCAAGATAAAAGTGACACTATTTTTTACAAGCAACATATATATTAATATAAACAAGTAAAAATATGTATATACATATATATTTATTTTCTACAAATCCAATTAATTATAAGAATTACTATAAAATAAATTATATATCCAGTTTGTCTCTTTTAAACATTCAAACTTTTGTTTATATCTATATGGAATTTCAAATTTCAATGCATTATTCACTTTTATTATTAGTTATATATTCATTCTTTTTCATCTAATCATGTATAAAATGTTAAGATAAAAACATTGCATTTTTTTTTTGTTTCTTATAAAACAACTTAAAAATAAACAAAGAAAGCAAGTAACATCCTCTAAATGTAACAAATAATTAATTATTTTTTCTGACCTCAGACACAAATAACAAGAATAAATGTCTGCAACAAAGATAAAGAAATGGGAGATAATTTTACAAAATTAATAATATATTAATTATTTTCTTGAATTGCTCTTGATCAATACTCTATATTAATAACAAATGAATAATTGATTAAAACACACATTAATAATTAATTAGAAGATAAATAATAGATTGAAATTTGATGAAAGCATGCAAAGACATTAATTATAGATTTGAATAGTTGATGAAAAGATTGAATATATAGATGATGAAAGAAAGTAGTGTTAGGAAGAATGAATGTGTAGAAAAGGAGAAGTAAATTTGGCAGAAGGGCACGTGATGAGTTTGCAGAGGGAATCTAAGGAAGGTGGTTCCCGAGACATATGGTGATAAAGCATCCAACAAAAGCAAAACAAAGAAAACAGCTAGCACTCTGCTCCTGGTCCACCACCACCACGTTACCATCATATCTTCTCATTTTTTTTTTTATTCTTTTTCTGCAGCTGGAAGAGATAAAAAAGCTGTGGTGTGGTCAATGGACCCTTTACCCTTAACCTTTTCAATAGCGTTGGGGTTGTTGAGCCTACATTTATCACTGCTTTTTCCATTTCGAGTACCTCTCTCAAACCCTCTCACCTCATGTATATATACACCCTTGTGTCACCAATCTTGTGGAACTTCCTAGATCTGAGATCTAGGGTTTTTTTGTTTTGCTGTTCCTTCTCAGAAAACTCATAAAAGGGTTGCCTTCTATGATCTTTCTGCATGTTCTTGATTTTTGGTGGATTTGTGTGTGCTAACGGTTTTGGTTTTTTGGAAGTTGATTAAGTGTTTTTTGGCTAGGGTTTGACCTTGTAGGGTTATGGAGTGGAGCTCCTTGAAGTCCAATTGAGGATCTTACTGGGTGGATTGAGCTGCTTAGCTATGGATCCCACAGTTCTACCCATCAGCATGTTTTGTGGTAGTCTTGTGGCTTCCATATCTGGGGAGCTTCATCTGCCTCTATAGTATCATCCTTCTTTGGATTGAAGGGAGCTCTACACCCTTTTCTCCTTTTTTCTCACAAAACCTAGTAAGTTTAATCTTGAAGCAAATCACTTCATTCTTGTGAAAGGGTGTTGTCCTTTTTCTATCTTCTTCCATGCTGTGTTCTTGCTTTGTATGAACCTTGCTGAAGGTATGTCAATGTTTAGATCCATGCTGAGTAATCTTGTCCAAGGTATGTGGAATATTCATGTTTTTCATAATGGTGTTTTGGATCTGGTTTTGTGCGAGTTTTATTGTTGGACTGAGTTTTCAAGTCCTTGTATATTTTCTTGCTAACTCTTTCTGCAGATCCTTGTTCTTGACCTTTGTTTAATGGCGATGAGTTGATGATTTGTCTGCATCATCTTTCTTGACTGAAGGATCTTACATTTCATAGCTTGGAACCCTAGAAAAGTGAAGGTGGAAAATTAGAGATCTATGTTTGTGTTGAAGACAATGGAAGACAGAGATGACATATCCAGCTTCAAACTCTTTCTGTTGTGTTTGAAAAAAAAATGTTGTAATGCATTACTTTTCATTATATTTAATAGAGTTTTGTAATGGTGGTTCTTCTTGAATGAATCTTCATTTTCTGTTGGTTACCTCGAACAATTGCATGGTAGGAAGATGATGTTTTGGATTTGAGTTCTCAATCTAGTTAATTCTTTTAGTAAATGAAATTTTTTGCCAACCTTGTTCGGTTTTCAAATGTTTAATATTTGTTTTTTTACAAAGATAATGTTTAAGGTACAAGACTTGTAATGAAAGATTGTGATAAATTTGTTAAAGATTCTTTTAATTTTTAGTTCCTTGTCTAAAAGATATGAAGTTATATGGTATTAATAAGAAGTTTCATTTTTTTAATTATGTTCATTTTGAATAACTTCTGAAATTTCTCTAACATTATACGTTCAATTTTTATGGGAGACATTGTAGATTTTGAACTTTAGGATCAAAATGAATCTAAGTCATTTCTTGGCTACAATTTTGTAGTTTTTACAGCAAAATGTAATGAATTTAAAGGTGAATTTAGTTGGTATATGATGATAGTATTTGTAAAAGAAATAAAAGGAAAATTTAGTTTTAGTAGTTTTTACTTCCATTTCATTTGCCATGTATCCAACTAACTTCATTTATCATTTATCCAACTCTATACTTTTTGTCCTTTTTTCTTCATAACTATCAATGCAAAATTATACCAATTTGGATCAAAATCTGTCCATTTATAACTTATACATCATGAAATAACTAAACCTATATGCAAAAATTGTTAATTTAGAAATGTAGTTTTTGTTATATGCCAAGAAAAGTTCTATTCAGTTAAAGGTGTACTTAAAGTTTTAAGGCGTGTTTGGTTGCGTTTCAACTTTTCAAAAGTATGTTAAGTTATGATTTTTTAGTAGGTTAAGTTGAATTATGAACGAGTAATAATCAAATACACATTTTGCTATAATGTAGTAATATTGTATTAAATATCAACATAAATTACAATAATTAGGTAATTATATAAATTAATGTTAAGTATATTGTTATATAATTAAAAATAATGAAAAAAATAGCCTTAGTAAAGTATTTATCCAACGACTCGAGGTCGGAACAATGGCACCCACGGTGGGACCGAAGAGGCTCCTTCGTCCCTCAACTAGGGGGATCCACTCCTCTTAGACTTCGACTGGGGGGCTTGTTCCTGTATGTTAATATAGTCCCACATCACTCAGGAATCGAGGCCAAGGACAATTTATATACTCCTTTCACCCTTCGAGAAGTCTTTTAAGGACAAAACTGTGACGGAGCACTGATCTTCAAAACGGACAATACCTCGGATGCGATGATTGACCCTAGCGATGCTGTCCAACTACCTGAAGTTGGAACAGGTAATTATATAAATTAATAAATTAATGTTAAGTATATTGTTATATAATTAAAAATAATGAAAAAAATAGCCTTAGTAAAACCTCTTTTGCTCTCATTCATTGTTATGCATGTAATACTTTATTTTTCTTTTCACTTTCTAAATACTCTTGTCTCTTGTTTAAATAAAGTTATCACATAGTTTCTTATCTTCTAAGAGTCACTCTTATCTTATCATATTTTATTTCATAGTAAATATCTTGTTTTCAAAAGGCGTAAGAGTCATTCTTATCTTATTATATTTTATTTCAGGAGTAAATGTCTTGTTGTTTTGAAAGTGTTTTAATTTTCTTTTTCCGCTAATATTTAAACTTAATCTTGATTTTGATTGTTGATTTTTTTCTCTCTCTCAACTACTAGTGCATTTATATAAATTCTCGTTGTTTTTAGTTATATTGTTTTAGATTTTAACCTGAACAAAATATTCAAATTAGTTTCAACAAGAGATTATTTTTATGTTGTTTAGAATGAGAGAATGCTATATGCTGTTTAGAATGTTGATTGAGTTAAAAGAATTGGATTATGAAATGTTAATTATAGATTGTGAAATTTGAGTATCTTGAACATTAATGATATTGAAAGCATGATCATAAATATTGGTAATTTTGATAACTATACTTATCCATAAATAATTCTAAGAACAAACTAGATGGAAGCCTATTATATCAATGAAATAATTTTTTATGAATAAATCATAAATTAGCTAACTTATCAACGCACGCATAGTATGTATAACTATTAAGAAAATGGACTTTAAGCCTAACCCAACCTCATAAAACTGACTCATAAGGTTGAGGTTTGCACCCACCTATACAATGAAAGAATCTAATCTCTAGTCGATGTGAGATCTCCAACACCCTCCACCTCACATCGAGACTGCCAACTCGTGCGTGAGACAATATATTATGCGTGGTCCGAGTAGCCCGATGACGGTAAATATTTTGTTTATTTTAAAAATAACATGTAATAATCTTCATTGGAATTTTTTGTTACTTTGTAACACAGTGAGTTGTATTAAATATTTTGAAAATTGAAATTTTTTGAAAATATTAAAAATTTAAAATTTAAAATTTTTGAAAATTTAAAATTTTTCTAAATTTGAAGTTTTAGGATTTAAAAATGTAAGAAATTTAAAATTAATTTTTTTTGAGAAAAATAGAAAATAACGTCATGTATGAAACAAAACACATTTATCATATAAGAATAAAATATAAAAAAAAATTAAAAATAAATCTCTTTATATATAGAAGATAGAAATAAATTTATAATTATTTTAATAAATAGGAATACGCATAACTTTTAATTTTCTAGTATAATTTTTAGCTTATTATCAATATTGAAAAACAACGTTATCTTAATCTTGTTAGAGATAAGATTTACACAAGGAAATTTCCAAAAAGAATGAGACAATTTTGAAGAAAATAGAAAGATATTAGGTGTTATTAAAAAATATTGAAAACCCATCGTGTAAAACGCTTCAAAATAAATAAACCATGAAAATGTAACTAAAAGATCTTATTTCAGAATGATTTAGCAGACAAATTTTGTTACAGAAGCATAATCTTTACGTACATCAATCTCAACATATCAAACTTACATCATTGTATTCATATTTATTAAAAAAAAACAATAAAAATCTAAAACCTTTTTCTGTTACACCAATCTACCATACAGAATTAATGAAATTGAAAATTGAAATTAAAAAAAAATAAGACCACAAATATAAAAAACTTTGAAAAAAAATACACATGTATGCATTCTCTTCAGACCCAATATCCTGATATTTTAAAAACCATAGAGGTAACTCATACCTTGTGTATAAAATTTAGATTCAATTTAAAACCATCAATATCTTGAAAAGAGAAAAAGATTAGAGTGTATTGTAAAATATAAAGTCAAAATCATGCATAGTTATTCAAATGATGATAATTAATGGCCGAAAACATAAGAATATATACATTCAAGAA
>Ga0123342_1007324_pt1 | contig 14647 bp, 7 predicted proteins | sample Turbeawhitnodule_FD_89960 | JGI IMG/M metagenome (GOLD analysis project Ga0123342, IMG submission 89960) | Root nodule microbial communities of legume samples collected from Mexico - Turtle bean Mexico white nodule | ecosystem: Host-associated > Plants > Roots > Nodule | place: Mexico: Nepantla...
ACTAACACTCTTAGAAAATTATGTATCAAATTAATTTTTAACATTACATAACTTACTATCCAATATATAAACAATAAAATTTTAAAAAAATGACGTGGCAGAAGTCGTGCCAAGTTGGCACGACTTCAATATGACGGGACAGAAGTCGTGCCAAGTTGACACGACTTCAGTATGACAGGGCAGAAGTCGTGCCAAGTTGGCACAACTTCATTATGACATGGTAGAAGTTGTGCCTAATTGGAACGATTTATACATATGAAGTCGTGCCGAATTGGCACGACTTGCCTAAATTTGTAATTTTTTTTAAACGGACCCATTTTGGTAAAAACAAAAAAAAAATAACCCCATCATGGTCAAAAAACTATTATATATAGTCTCACACACGAGTTGACAGGTCCAAGTGTGAGGGGTGTGAGAGTTTGTTGGACTTAGGTCATTCAGACCACCTATTATATATAGTCTCATGTACGAGTTGATAGATCTAAGTATGAGGGGTTTGAGAGTTTGTTAGACATAGACCACCCACTATCAGATCACCTGTTATATATAGTCTCACACACGAGTTATTAGGTCTGAGTGTGAGGAATGTCGATGAAGATATTTCAAAATATATAAACAGTTGCAATTCACACTTTATGGATTAATTTTATAATATTAAATTAAATTTAAACTTTAAACCCTAAATTCTAAACTCAAAAAGTTTGGATATTGGTGAGTTATTTTATTTGGTGACGAAGCTTCCTATTAAGTAGATTTTACCTAGTTTTGTAGTACTATATTCTTATCGTGTGCATGTTACTCTTTCAACTATTCTTGTTCATACTTGACATGCTGCTGCCTCCTCTTCAATCTTCTCTTTCCTTTCATTTTCTTCCATTTTCTCAAAAAACAGTCAAAGAAGACACGAGGGCATAAAAAGTTCTTTGCTTTTAACTGTCAACTGAGTAAAGATCCAAAGGTTTTCTGAGTAAACCAGATTCAAAGACAAAATCAATGAAACTCATTTAGTTAAGGGATTATTCTATTTTAACAAATGTTTTTTCAAACAAATAACAAAATCATAACTTCTTAACATTTATTTAAAAAATAAAATCATCTACAAATTCTGTAATATTAGCTTGATTTTCATTATACAATTCCTATTTTTTTGAACTCATTATTCCCTGGTCAACCTGCAGTGGCTAGTTTTCCTCATAAAGTTTGTTTTCTTTGATAATGATATATTGTCAAACTTTTGGTTGGGAGTGGAAAAGAAGTTGCATGTGATGAAAATACAAATAAAGTAATGTGTAGATCGTAAGAAAAAAAGAGTTTAGAAAGACTCTTTAATATTATACACTTACAATAGTGCTATCTAATAGGTGTTTGCAACTTATATATAAAGAATCTTATTTAATATTCTCAATAACGTTTTTTACTTATGTGATTTCAAATATTTATAATAAATTACTTTAACTAAAAAAAATTCTAAATAATAATTAATTTTAGAAAATAAAAATATTTAGTTAAATTAAATATTTAGTTAAATTAAATATTATTTTATAAATAAAAATATTGATATTTAAATTAATTTTTATTATTTTATTTTAAAATTAACATATAATTTTAATTATCGAATTTTTAATTATTAATATTTAAATTTTTTAAATTAGTCATTATAAAATTAATTTAAAATTTAAAATAATTAATACTTAAAATTCTAGTAACTAATATTATATATAATTCTAAAATTAATTTATAATTATTTTATTAATAATAAAATCTATTCTATATATTAATATTTTTTAGTTTATAAAATTATATTTAATTTAATTAATGTATTAATTATTTTTAATCTTTAAAATGAGTTATTATTTAGTATTTTTTTAGTGTTATTATTATTTAATATAGTAATTTTATTTTCTTTCTTATGCAATGTTTCTATTGTTATGAACTAAATAATATTATATAGTATGAGTTTACTTTAAGTGCAGTAGAGTAGGAACATTTGTTTGGTATGTGCACCTACCAAAACACATTTAGTGGGTTTTCCCCCAAACATAATACAAAAATATGTTAAATACTGTACACCTTGAGATATATTAATGGTTGGAAACTTCTTAATCTCTTCTACCCAACAAAAATAAATTACAAAATAATAGTTAATCATAGATTCATTAAGAATTTTTCATAACTTAATAATGGAAATAGTATTTTTTTTTGCTCAATACATATTTTATATATTATTTTATTCGAGACAATAATACTTAAGCTGAATAATATTTTCATCAACCTAGAAAATTTTTCTCTGCAAGTAAAATAAGTTTAAGGAATTACTAGGGGACACTTGACTCAACCGATCTTTAAAATTTGTATTATACAATATAATATAATCTGATAAATTCAATCTAAAATTAACCTCATAAATTAATGAAATAATAAATAAAAATTATTATAATGTATTTTATGGTTTAAATATTAAAATATATACAATCCTCCAATAAGAGAGTAACACGGTAATTAAGTATTTAAAGAAGAGATGGCAAATTAAATTAGTGAAAAGGGCCAAAGTACAGTGCTTGGAACGGTTATGCTATTAACAATAATTTTATTTTTCTTTTGGCACACATTTTTTTACTTAAACTGATGTTTTTGGAAGGATTTATTTTTCTTTCTCTATTATTAGTTAAATAATGTGATTTTTTTTTGCAATTAAAAGTTTAGAAAATTAGGTATTTCAAAGGTTTTGTTTTTTTGAGTCAAATCATGAAATTAATTTTCTATACGAGAGTTGTGATTTAGTCACAGTTAGAGTCTTTCACATCCATTGAATAATGTTAATTTATTTTTATAGGTGAAAACGTTAATGTTTGCAAATGAATAAAAAATAAGGTTTATATTTTTTCTTTGGGTACGTTGTGGTAACTTTTTGTTTATTAGGTTCATATTCTTACATCTTTAAAACAACCTTCAATTTGAACAGCAAAAAAACTATGCTTTTTTTTAATAAAATGGTTTTACTTAAAATAAAATAAAATATTATCTGGATTAGGTAATTTAATGAATATTACATCCACAACATTTGAATAAAATAAAATATTATATTCCTTAAGTATTTATTAGTATTTGTATCTATCAGAGTGTACTATTTTTTTTAAATATACGTTTTATTGATAACATAAGAGTAGTTGGCAGTTCAATAACTTATCACACAACAACCATGCATAATTTTTTTTAAAGAAATGTATATATTTTTTTTACTATTTTACCTTCAATGATGTTTGAAAAACACAATATAAAATTTTTTTAAAAAAAGAGGCTTTCCATAATTTTAAAAATGCAAGTGTCCACATTTTATATACAGTTCATAAGTAAGTATTTAAAATATTCGGTTTTTTATATTTACAACTTTTAATATTACATATTTTTAATATATAATAAAAAATATTTAATTACTTTGTTTTTATAGTGTTCAAATATGTCAATATAGTCTTAAATTACTCACAAATCATGACTAATGACAGTTTATATACTCATTCTTCCTTTAATTCATCAAAACATTTTTTAAAAGTAAAATGGTGATGAAGATAAAAAAATTCTAAAAGACAAGAATCTGAATACGGTGATTTATCCTAACACGATGTTTTAAGAGTAGGAATAGCAATATTACAATCATATTTTACTAAAATCTCAATTTTGCATTTCAAGTTATTATATAATATTAATATATGGTCCATGTAGATGGGGACAAAACTTAGCAAATTGGAATGACTTTGAAGTGATTTGATAGGCATAAGAGAGTTGTAGATGGAAGAGATCAAAATAACATTGACAATATGCTAGTGCATATTCAAAAATATGAACCACATGTCACAAAAAAATCTCAACATTTCACATATTTGCTGACAAATGTGATTTCCTCATTTCATGCACAAAATCAAACCCTGCTCGTGCTGGATGAACATTTCAATCTCCATACTTAATAATTAAATATTAAAAGTGGCACTCCAAACAAGACACCTATTTATTGCTAAGATAATTTACCTAATTTTTATATAAATAGAACTTTTAAAAAATGTGTTCGATAAAAGAAAAATACGAAAGTAAATAAATAAATAAAAATGTAAAACAGAGCAAAATCAAATATATTTAATTTAGGAAAATAAAAGATAAAACGAAATCTTGTAATTAAATAAACAAATCAAATAGTATATTTGTAATAATTTTTTTTATCTAAGGTCACATAAATATATTTTCTATACATTTTAAAAGTTCATAGAATGTTCTGTTAAACTCTGTTTGTGAAAGAATGATAGTTATCTTATCGGTATCTTATTTTATTGTTCCCGATTTCAAGCATTTCAACAAAATTTTATAACCTCATTCGTGTACCTAATCAATTAATGTACATAATCAAACTTATCCAATCCCAAGATTATTCATAAATAACTAGGCAGAACAGTTCTGAAAATGATTTATTCCTTTTTATTTATTGTCTCAGATAAAAAAATGAAATAAATTTTAAAAAACTATCTAGCTATTTTATCAAAATGGAAAACAATATTGTATTTTTTAATTCTTACATAAACAAGCTTTAAAAAAAGTAAAATGAAAGGAGTACTTAACAATGAAGTGGGCATAATAGTTAACGAATTATTATTAATTAACAAGTAGGCTTATTTAAACAATTAACAAAACGTGGATTTTAAGACAATCGAAAGATTCATGCACCATAATCATAAACTAGGTTTGCAAAAACGACAAAGTGGCACCATATAATAGTGCCATTAATATTATATACAACACAAACAATACATATAAACACTAACTCACCTTTATTTAGAATCATAATAGACTTCATTTTTCAAACATTCGACCGTCCAATGAACAAAGTCACCAAAGCTAGAGAAGAAGAGACAAAAACGACATGAACTAAAAGAAAACGCACCAACATAGTTTTATACAACTTATAGAAAACACCCACATGTTCGATAATTTTTCCTTTAAGAAACTCGAAAGAGAAGAAAACAATAAAAATAAATCGAGATTTAATCTCAAATTAAAACCAACTTATGTATTTTAATTTTAAAAGGGTAGACGGTGAAAACTCACATAAGCCGGTTTTAATTTATTAAAAAAACTCAATTTTTGTTTTGTTTTTATTGTTTCCTCTAATACAAGTTTTTAAGGAAAACGTTTATCTAAACATGTTATTATTCTCTTGTTCTAATAAACTAGGTCATGGTTGGTCACAACGACGTCGTCGAGCATCCACAAGTCATCCATCATGTAACCGTTGTCCCACTCGACACCATTGTTGGGCAGAAGCTGCTCATTCTCCAAGCCGAGAAACAGTTCGAGTTGTTTCAGGTCGAGTTCCTCTCCTCCGCTGCTGTCTCCGCCGTAGGAGGCTGAGGAAGGCGGCGGTGCGGTGGAGGCTGAGCTGCTCTGTTGGGGGAGGTCGGGGCTGAGGCAGCGTTTCTTGGAGGGCGGCGGAGTGGCGGCGGGGAAGTTGAGTTTGGCCTTGTCGCCGCGGATGCGTTTGGCGGCGGTGTCGTAGGCTCTGGCGGCTTCCTCGGCGGTGGAGAAGGTGCCGAGCCAGACGCGGACACCCTTGTGTGGGTCCCTTATTTCTGCAGCCCATTTTCCCCATGGCCTTTGCCTGATTCCTCTGTACACGTTCTTGCGAGCACGCTCGCTCTTCTTCCCTGCTGCTGCTGCTGCAGCACCCACACTTTTCTTCTTCTTCTCACATGATTCCACTGCCACGTACAAACAAACAATGTATTAAGAAGTGAAAGCTTTTGCAGCCATTTTACAAGCTTCTACCGTTAATGGCTGTTTTTGTTTGCGTCTTCTGTGATAAAGTTTGCTTTTAGAAAAACCATAAAGTTGTAATAAACTTTGCCTTTTTCTTCTTCTTTACCATTACCATTCAACTGCAAGGAAAAACGTGAAGAAAAGAAACGCTCGCGTGTTCTTATTTTTTAATGTAAATTGGTGAAAAGCTTCAACTTCACTCCATTTTCTCTAACTTCTTCAACAAACAACTTCTTTTATCTACCAAACCCCACAGGTGAAAAAAAAAAAACTCTTTTTGAGACCCCCCAATAGATTGATTAACTTCAGCTTACTTTTCATCATACATTCAGAAAAAGAAGATCAGTAGCAACTCCACTACACAACAAAGATATCTTATTTTTCGATTGCATGTTATGTTATCCAAAATATTAAAAAAATCAGTATCTCAAAGCAGAATCTTCATATTACAAACTATGAAAAGAAAGCGTTTTTGGATTTAAAATAAATAGACAAGAAAGGAAGTTTATTTTGAATTATGTCCACTCAAACAGTAGCAAACAACATAATTGATTGGATGACAGAATTTCAGACAGAAAAGTACATGGGGAAATAGAATAGGCACATGGAACAACCTAGAACAATAAGAAAAAGATAAACTGGTAGGTGGGTAGGTGTAAAAAACTGAACTTGATCTAGACTAGGTAACAAAAACCAACCTTTTTTATCTGGGATTACGGGGAGGGGTAGTTTGGAAGTAGCGGCGGCGGTGGCGGCGTTGGTGGCGGAGGAGTAGTCGAAGCCGAGGAGGTCAGAGTAAGGGTCTAGCTCCGACCAGAGTTGCTGCTTGGGGAGGTTGCGGCCACGCTTGACACCAATGAAGTCTGAAATAATTGCACCTCCACACATCTTGTTCAGAGAACAGAAGTAACAAGAAATGGCACTGTGAGTCTCGTGACGAACATCAGAAGAGGAAGTGAGAGAGAAGATGAAGAACGTGTGAGTTTATATAGAGATCGTGGTTCTGGCGTACGCTGTGGGTCCCACCTCGACCTGAATCACAAACGGTTGCGTGATGATCAGACGGTGGAGAGCGAGGGGTGGTGACGTGGCGGGGCGTGTTTGGTTCGAGTGGAGACGGTGCTGCGCCTTGTTTGTTTGGGTAGAGACGGATTTAACGCGCGTCGAAAGGATTTAACGGCAGAGAGAGATGAAACGCGCTTCTGGGGTGTGTGAGTGTGGTGGGGCCACTGCGTTTTGGAGTTACGTCTGCTTCAAGTGTGACCCTCGAAGTTAGCATTAATAACGCTTTACACCATTGATGGAACGTTACTGCTATCAACCAATCACTTACCAACCACCGTAAAAGCTGTTTTAGGTTAAAATCACTTTTAACTTTTTTACACTGTTCCTTTCATCCTAGTATCACTTGAAAGGGAAACGACTGAACGCGTCAAAAAATAAAAATTCAAATACATATTTATGAAAATAAAAAAAATAGAGTTAAATGTGGTGAAATTATTATAATTTGGTTGGGTGTTAAGACTTGAAGAATATGTTATGAGATTATTATGTGAATCTCATTTATCGAGGTAACATATTAATTTTAATATTATACATGAACTGTAAACTAAAATTATAACTGTAGAATTTAATTTAATTTGTTATGAGATTTCTAAACTATATTTTAAAATAATATGATGATATCACGTTTTTTCATAAAATATAATTCAACTTGGTTTTTGAAATATTAGATTTATCATTTAACTATATTACAAAACATGAATGAAATTAGATAAAAAAAAAGGTAAATAATGATGTAATGTAGGTGAGTGTAGGTAAGAGAGAGATGAAAAGAAGGTAAAAAATAAAAAGATAAGATAGAGGGAGAAGAAAACAAAGAAGTTGCAGAAGATCTTTGACATGGCATTCATGCAAAAACGATAAGAAGGATTCTGAGATGAAACCTATCAAACTGCATGCATCAAATCCTAACCGATTTATATGAAATTATAATGAAAATGCTTCAGAAAATGGAAAAAAAATAAAAAAAAAAATCAACCGCCATGCAGTTCTGCAAAGAATGTGAGGTCCCCTACGTAGCTTTACAAGATTAGATTGAGTTGGTTCTTCTTCGTCAATTACACATAAATGCATTAATACATTTTATAGTATTTATAGTGTTAATACATTTTATAGTATTTATAGTATATAGTATAGGAGTGGATGGAAATTTTATTTTATAAGTCGGTTTTATAAGATTGAATTAGACTTAAAATTCATTTTTTAATATGATATTAGAATTATTTAAAATTTATTTGAAAATTTATTGATCTTATCATCAAACCACCTATAAATAAAGAGTCACATGCACAAGTTTGACAACATGTATATAAGTGAATGTAAATCTCATCTTATACGTCTGTATATACTCTCAATTACGAATAAGGATTGTTATAAAATTCATTTATGATAACCATTCAATGTTTTCCTTAATAGTCTGAGTCAAAAAAGATCTATAAATAGATTATTACTCTATCATGGGAACACATTAAACTCTATTTTATACTACTCTTAGCTATATGTTAAAAATTTATCTTTACTTTTGTATTTTTACTAACTTAAACATCACAAAATCTTGTGCAGATGAACCTCCCCTTCTCATCAAAATCAACTAAAAGCTCGTTTCCTGAAAAACATATCTTTTTTATAAATTGTACATCTCGAATTTATTTTTATTGAAACAATGTTAATTTATAAAATTAAATTAGATTTAAAATCTTTTAATGTATCATAATGACATTTATTTTTATATTGAATTGCACATTTCGAAGGGATATTGTTTGCAAGTTGGTAACTGTGTGTGTTCAGGTTATCATATAGAAGATGAATATATTTATTTATTTATTGGCATGGCAATACAAATGTGGTATCAACACCTTTGTCCTATTAAGGTTAGAAAATGAAAATGACAATGAAAATGATGAAAATGAAGTGGTCCTGCTTAGAGTCTCAGTGTGCTCAGGCAACTTTGGGATTGTATATATCATGTCCTCATTCTAATCTCACTTCTTAGTCAATACAAAAAAACCTTCATCTAACTTTTTTAATATTTAAATATCAAAATTAGTTTGTAGCAAAATAGGGGCAAATATATATTTATATTAAAAAATATTTAAATTTTTAGTTATGTTTTAGAAAATATTTTTTTGGAAATATAATTGGAATATGACTACAAAATTATTTTCTTAAAAATAAGCTTGATGCAGGAATTAAGAATTGAAAGTATTGTATATATGAAATTTGAATGATTTAATTTTATTTGACTTTATGGTAGAAATAATAAATTTTCTTGATTGGTACGTGGTCTCTGCAAGTGATCAGAATCATTGAATGGTGGACCCTATTCAGAAGTAGGGTGGGGCACGTAGTCAAAACTGCTTTCAGAAATCTTTGAGTTCTGCTGGTTTTCTCCCTAATAATACAAACATATTTAAAAAAAAATTAAATTTAAATTATTTCTAGTCAATAAAAAAAATATGATAAAAAAATCAATTTAAAAAGAAATAAAACTAATTACTATAAAAAAATTAAATTAAAGTTAATTTTAGAGACTAATTTTTTTTTATTTCTAGATTAGTTTATATTACTGTTAAATAATTTCTAAATTAGTATATAATTAATAATTAATGTTTTAACTACTAATTATTTAAATTCTAAATTTAAAAAAAAACTGATTGCTAATTAGATACTTATTTAAAAACTATTCAACAGTAATATAAATTAATTTTAAAAAAAAAATATTTTTAAAATAATTTTTAATTTAGTCACCATAGTAACTAATTATTTTTTTTCTTCTAAAATTAATTTCTATTTCATGATTTTGTTTAAATAAATATTTTACTTTTCATGAAAACATTTGATCGTTTTTAATATTTTAAAATATTAAAATTGCATTTGTTATTTTTATATTCCTTAAATGCGACTATTTAATAAAAAACTGAGGGATAATTTTAAATAAAAATGAAATAAGTTTTTGAAAGATATTTCTAATTTTTTTGTAATTTTAATATTTACTATGTGAATTTGTTTACGATAATTATTAATGTTGGTGACATGCTAAGTTTGACAATGTTATGTCTTAGCATACATATATGATGAAGATGATTATATGCCAATCTATTAATTAAAAAACATTGAACTTACTTTTAAAATCAAATTTACAAATTATTTATTAATGTTGCGTATCAGTAATGTTTTTTAAAAGATACTAATTTCTTTATTAGCCAACTATGAAAGTACAAAAAAATTAACCCTTTTAAATAACATTTGCAAAAGTATACTGTATAATATCAATATATAATATTTCTTAAAAAGTATTATATGTATATATATCTTAAACTATTTCTCAGCACCTCCATAGCTTCTCCCAGCAGGTGTGAGAAAATAATATAATATAATTTTGTATTTTTTCTATTTTACATAAAATTTGGAGTGGTCGAATTTGAAAGCTATTTTTGAATTATACAATTCAGAATATTTTATTTTTTATAAAATACATTTTGAATTATGCAACTCAAATTTTTTTGGGATTCATAAATATTTTTTGGATTCTATAATTTAAAAATAACTTATAGATTCAGCATAATTTGGAATGATTTTTTTTAAAGAAACTAATTATGAATTATAAAATATGGTGGAAATATCTTATGGATTCTATAATCTAGATTTTTTATTTATTTATTATAAAATAAAAAAAAATTAATAGAATAAAAAGTATTTTTTGATATTTTAAGAAATATGGTATTACAAGAAATTATGGAGGTGCAGAAAGAAACAGAGAGGTTAGCTTTGAAATGGTACATGAATGAGTCCACCTAGATGTTTTTGGACCGAGGTATGGCCCATAAATGCCTCCTTCCGCTTCCGTTGAAGCCGGATTTTGGTTTTTAGAATTCAAAATCCAATATCTTATATTTTCGACAAAGCAGGAATTACATTAAAAGAAGGTATATATTTTAAATTATAACTCAAATACTAAACAATATCAAAATAATTAAAAAACAGAAAAAGTAATCCGAATCAATTTATGCAGAAAAGAAAGTGAAAATACTAAATATGAAGGAAACTATAGATAAAAAATATCAATTTGTAAGTGTTCGAGATTTCTCAAGATAATAAATCACTTGTTTGAAAAAGGAAAAGGTTCCAATTAAGTTTGATGAAATTATTTTCTATTGCTTCATTTTTCATAAAACGAGGTAGTGGAAGTGGAAAATTACTTTATAAATAGTAAATTACATCATGTTCACTTCTGACACTCAATGTGGTAAAATTAGTAATTAAGAATCAGAAATACTTTGAAATTTACACCTCTCATCCATTTAATATATCTTAAGAAGTTGTGAGGAAGTACGAGGATGATATCACAAAAGGTTTTTTTATGATAATTATGAACTAAGGCAAGATACATCAAACATCTTATAGCTAAAGAGGGAGTGGAGTTCTTATGCTTGCAAGAAACAAAAGTTGTTGTTTTATCAGAATCTAGATGCTACTTAATATGGGGGATTGTAATTTCGGGTGGATTCATAATGAAGGGGAAAGTGGTGCAGAGAGTACGCTATTTATGTGGCACAAAGATGCGTTTACCTATAACAATCATGTGGTGGGAAGGGGCTACATTGCTATTTTTTCGGAAAACATATAAGATTAAAGACTAACTGTGTTGTAGTTAATGTTTATGCAGCTTGCAACATGTCTGACAAGGTTGCTTTATGGGAGGAGCTGAAGAGCCTTAAAAGCTCATATCAAGATAAGGTGTGGTGTTTATGTGTGGATTTTAACGTAGTTAGGAGAGAAACTGAGAGGAAGGGTGTTAGTGGAAATGGAAGCCAAAAAAGTGAGATTAACAACTTCAATGGTTTCATTGAGAGTAACTTTCTTCTAGATATGCCAATAGTAGGAAAGAAGTATACATGGTACAAAGCGAATGGATAAGCTAAATGCATAATTGATAAAATACTTGTTTAAGAGGAGTGGTTCCAAAATTGGCCTTTGTGTAAGCAATATGTTGAACTGAATGAGGTGTTAGACCACTTTGCCATTGTGGTCAAATCTCTGGTCAGGGATTGGGGCCCAAAACCTTTTAGGTCCATTGACGCGTGGCATCAGGAGGTTCAAGAAGATGGTGAAGGACACATGGAATTCCTACTTGGTGAAGGGAAATAGTATATCTAAATTCAAACATAAGAAGAAATGTCTGAAGAATGATATCAAAGTTTGGAACTGGGACGTGTTTGGGTGTCTGGATACAAATAAGAAGAGGATTGTGAAGGAAATTGAGGACTTAGATGTCCAAGATAATAACATAGACCTTGGAGAAACTGCTAAGCTGAGAAGAATGGAGCTTTTTAGTCAATTGAGGGTGATTGATAAAAAGATTGAATCCCTTTATAGGAAAAAAGCTCGAGCTAATTGGTTTAAACACGGGGATATCAATTCAAAATACTACCACTTTGTAATCAGATGGAGAAGACTTAAAAACGAGGTTAAAGGTGTTGAGGTAGGAAATCAATGGTGTGAGGACCCAAATGTTGTTCGAAGAGAGGTTAGGAATATGTTTGAAAATAGATTTAAGGCGACTCATGACTGCAGGGTTAGTTTAGGGTCTGTTGTGTTTAAATCCTTATCTGTGGAGGTCAGTTTGAGCATGATATCTGATGTCACAAATGAAGAAGTTAAGGAAGCGATATGGCAGTGTGAAGGTTCAAAGAGTCCAAGGCCAGATGGTTTAACTTTAACTTCATTAAGTATAACTAGGATACTCTTAAACATGATGTTGTGAAAGCAATTCTTTGTTTTCAAGAAATGGGATGCTTTCTTAAGGGTTGCAACACTTCCTTTATATTTCTAAAGTAAGGGACCCAACCAACCTCGATCAGTATAAACCTATTTCTCTAGTGGGCACACTATATAAAAATAGTCGCCAAGGTGTTGTCATGTAGGATCACGAAAGTTCTTCCTATGGTTATTTATGATTGTCAATCAAACTTTTTGAAGGACAAATGTATGTTAGATAGTGTCCTAGTAGCAAATGAGGTGGCTGAGGAGATAAGGAGGTACCGAAAAAGAGGGTTATGCCTGAAGGTTGACTATGAAAAGGCGTATGATTTGGTAAGGTGGAGTTTTCTGTAAGAAATGCTACAACGATTGGGTTTTCATAGTAGATGGATCAAATGAGTTAGAGGATGCTTGGAGTCTACGTCAGTTTCAATTCTGGTGAATGGAAGTCCCACAACAGAATTTTACCCATCTAGAGGGTTGAGGTAGGGAGACCCTTTAGTTCCGTTCCTTTTTCTTCTTGTTGTTGAAGGCTTGACTGGGTTAGTTAGACAAGCGTTAAAGGAAAATATGCTTAAAGGTGTTAAGGTGGGTAGGAACAAGATTGAATCTTGCTTGTTACAATTAGCGAATGATACTCTTGTCATGTGTGAAGATTCTTACGCCAACGTGTGCACAATTAAAGCTATACTTAGATGCTTTGAGCTCATATCTGACTTGAAAATTAACTTCCACAAATCAAAGTTGGCAGGTATAAATGTTGATAGGACTTCCCTTAAGTGTTAAGCAAATTCTCTAAACTGCACTACTATGAGGATATCTTTTGTATACTTGGGGTTAGAAGTGGGCGGTAATTCATGGAAAAAACAGTTATGGGAGCCAGTTGTGAATAAGATAAGTGCAAGACTAAATGCATGGAAGGGGAGATTTCTGTCTTTAGGGGGAAGAATATGCCTTATTAAGTCGATCTTCTCGGCAATACCTCTTTTTTATTTCTCCTTCTTCAAAGCCCTGACATCGGTGTGCAATAGAATTATCGGGTTTGGGGGAAAGAGCAAACATCGGTATCCAGGGTCAGTTGGGAGAATGTATGCAAACCTTTGGAGAGAGGTGGGCTGGGGATTAAAGATACTAAATCGTTTAATAGTGTTCAGTTGGCAAAATGGAAGTGGTGGTTAGTGAGCATTGAACAAGTGAAATGGAAAGATATTCTTGTGTCCAAATATGGCCTGAAATTAGGGCGAAGTCAATCCAATGTGAATTTTCAATCTTGGTGGTGGAGAGACTTATGTAAAGTTTGTGGTGACGGAGAAGATCAAGGATGGTTCCAAGAAGCATTAGTAGGGAAAGTTGGTTCAGGCGACATAATAAGATTCTGGGAGGATGCATGGGTTGGAAACTCTAAAATTGTTAATTTGTACCCTAGACTGTACTCTTTATCTAAGGATCAAAGGAAGAAGGTGGGCGAGGTAGAAGTATGGGAAGATCTTGGTTGGCAATGGAGGTTAAGGTGGAGGAGAGTCAGGTTTGTTTGGGAGTCAACACAAGAAGAAGATATGCTTAGGTACATTTATAGGGGAGCTTTAAATAGGGAGGAAATGGACATTCAACTTTGGAAAAGGGATTCTACAGGGGATTTCTCAGTTAAATCAGCGTACGAGTGTGATAGCTGTCGTTTTGCTGTCTAATTAATATGAATCTAGCGTAGACTTGTCTAACACTAAAGAGATGATAGTATAATTGTGGTCAGATGACCCCAAGTCGTCTCCCAATGAATCCAATAGTAAAATCAGTTGATCAGGATTTAAAATCTATCTGCAAGCAATAAAAGTTAGCAATAACAATAAAGATAAAAAAAAAGGTTTGAGATAGTTGTGCGGAAAATATAAAAGAGATTAAAATTGCAAATAAAAAGCGGTTGATCCCAAGTTCTTCCACCATTGAATTCTTCACAGGTTCTCTAAAGATTAATCTTTTCTCAATCCTCCAACAGAGCTAAACCAGATTGAACATGCGCCGATCTGAT
>Ga0123342_1007325_pt1 | contig 14645 bp, 5 predicted proteins | sample Turbeawhitnodule_FD_89960 | JGI IMG/M metagenome (GOLD analysis project Ga0123342, IMG submission 89960) | Root nodule microbial communities of legume samples collected from Mexico - Turtle bean Mexico white nodule | ecosystem: Host-associated > Plants > Roots > Nodule | place: Mexico: Nepantla...
AAATAACATATAATATAATATAAAAATAATTCATAATTTTTTAATGAAAATATAAAATATATATAAATTAAATAAAATTTATATATATATATATATATATATATATATATATATATATATATTACACATTCAACAACAAGATAATATTTTCAAAACTATAATATTTACAGAAAAGAAAATAAAAATTATATACATGTTAAAAGAGCTTTTCAATAAAAGAAATATATGATCCTGAACCTTTTAAACTAATGATCAATTTTTTCAGCAACCTCATGTTTTCGTACCATGTACGATTATACTAATCAATAAAAAAACTATAAAATAAAGTAAGTTACTTTAACAATCATAAATAAATTAATATCTTTTATATCTAATAAATAAGTTAACTTAACAATCATTAATAAATTTAATATTTTTTCTATCTAATTTTGCTTCATATATCAATATTTATCCTTCCCTTATGGATAACGAAATTTAAGATAAACTACATATTTACATAAAACATGCAATGTAATGTTTATACATAGATGTCCATGAGTTAAATGAGTTAACATAATTAAGGTAATATATTACAAACTAAAATCCCTAACACAACTAAGTTGTTATGTACATCAATTTTTTTTTAAAAACTGTAAAAATGAAAAATGAAAAATAAAACTAAACAACTTAAGGAGTTACATTCAAAACTGAAACACTTTTTTTCTGGAATGTATAGATATAGTAATTGTTAAAAGAAAGCAAAGTAAAAGCAAATTGCAATATCATATTATATTTCAAAATCTATTAAGTAAAAGATTAAATTGTAAATCGTATTTGAACACAGAAAAAATAGTATAATTTAATTCACAAAACAATAGGGTGTACTTGTCACTAAAATTTCTTTAAGTTTTCTTTCATTATATTGTTGACCTAATATTGAGTTTAACCATTTGAGACGTATTTCTCTCATTTGTGTCATAAATCCTTAATATCTATGCTTTTCGGAAGATTTAAATCTATTGGACATTCACATCCTCTTAAGATCATTTAGTTACAATGACTTGAATACTTTAAGTGATATCAACTTTAATAAATATATACAATCTCTTCCTTAATTAATTTATAAAACAAAATATCTTAGGCCTCTTAATATTTTAGAAGTTATATTTCAATATAAGCAAAGTAGTGTTTTAAACAACTCCTATGAAAAAATTCAACAAATACATCTATTTTAGAACAATGATTTTAAGGGTTAGGTCTCACATCCCATGGATAAGTGCCTAATTTCAATAATATTTCATATTAAAATATAGAAACTTATGAAGTTTTATTGCTAATTTACATATAAAATAATTTCTAATTTATAAATTTATAACTTTTTATATTTTTTATGATCTTTATTTGAATAAGAGCATTTTATTCTCAAATTTGGTGTTAATTGCAGATTTCTATGGAGGATTGAAGATTTGGAGTAAAGAAGAATAATTTGAGCTAAAAAGAGAAAGTTGGAAGATCACATAATGGAAAAAGATGTAAAGAAAGATTGAGCATTTTTTATGTTTTATCATTTAGCCCATTAGCGCGACACAGGAAGCAACATAACCCTAGAAAACTAGGATAAATAGAGGGCTAGAGGCTCAACCATAGTGTGCCAGATTGAAAGGAAAACACCATAAAGTGAATTGTAACCCAATTGGGAGAATGAAAGGTGCTAGAAGTATGCGTGGCTAATTCTACCCTTTGGGATTGGGCGTAATCTGCTTAAACTCTTATGTATTGAGGTGATATCTTATATATTAATATTAAGTTCTTGATTGATTATTGGTATAGTTGTTTTACTTTTAACTTTCCGTGACAAATTGAGAATCTTAAATCTGACCGAGAGGTATTTTTAGGGTTCGAACATAAACAACAATACTTAACATATTTGAGTGTTAGAGATAGACTTGAAATGTTAATTACCATTAACGTCTGAGTGTGATTCTAAGTTGTTTTTTTAAATATGCGAGGGATCGATATTTAGGAAACATTCTTAAGGATTTTATATGCAAGGGATCGATATAAATGAATTTTCTACGGGCATCAATTTCAATCAAAGAACTCAATATTAACATGCTAATCAAAATACATGAGAGTGGGATAGATGAAACTTAATCCCTATTTTTCCAATTGAAGCAACTAATTCTTTGTTTGTTTTCTTATTGATTAGTGCCAACACAATCACTTTCAATACACTTTTAATTGTTTTGTTCTATATTTAACGATTATTGTACTCGGTAATTCACTGTTCCTTGTGGGATTGATATCCGTCCTTAGGGACAATTATTACTTCTGACAAATGCGGTGCACTTGCCGTAAAAAGTCATCACCCATTAGGAAGAAGAAACTTTTGAGTATATATTTCTTGTGTAGCAAGTAACTCACTAAACCCTAACGTTTTGCTCTATTTCACAAGTGAAACAAAATCTATTGAGGTCATTTATGCTTGTCACACAGAGGTGAATCCAACGAATTAATTCCCATTTTTAGTTACAACATTGAATTTCACTAAATAAAGTGAAAATGACAAAGTGAATTGGAAATGATTGAGCGAATTTGAAACTCCTGAGTAAATTATGCAAGAAAATTTTAATTCAATTTTTGCATAATTTTGCCAAAGTGAAATAAAATCAGTTGAGATAATTTCCTATAGAGAAAATATTTTGAAACTGGAATTAAAAGGGTTAAGCCATTTTTCCTAAAAAAAAAACCTTAAAAAGTACTCTAAATGTTACACACCTAAGGAATCCCAAGTCTCCACAAAGATCTTAGAGATCATATACACATTCCTAGTTGTTAGATAAAATTTCAACAAAATTAACATTGCCCTTAAGTGATTTTGACTAAGTATTTTACAACGAAGTATGAAATATAAAGTGAATTGCTTTTAAAGTATCGATTACTTCATCTATTAATCACAGGCACAAAGAAACTTGCAACATATCTTTGTTTGATAAGCTTGTGCTTAGACAAATGATAAGATATGTAGTCTTTGACATTACATAGTATAACTCAACTTATAAATTCTTATATTATGTTTTTGTAGATAATGTTCTTTTATCTTGCCAACAAGAGGATATCGCAAGAAGCATCCACATCAAAAATCTTTTAAAGAATATATCAAATGTAGGGACAATTGACTCTAGAAAAGGGGATTTAATATAGCCTTAAGACTCTATTCGCAGCGAAAAAATAATAAACCTTCGAACAAACTTTCTAATAGATCGTCTAGTTAGCAAACAAGACCGTCTAGTAAGAGTAGAGAAAAAAAAATAGCAAACAAATTTTATATTACTTCATCCAAAACTCGGGCTACATCCAATCTCCCTTAAGTACATTGCCTAAAGTCTCCCTAATCAAGAATCTTGATTACACTGAGTACACAAACCTCTACAGGTTATCCCGAGTACACAAGTCTCTCTAGGTTACAATGAGTACACAAACCTTTTCGGGTTATCCTTCTCAATCTCCCTATGAGTCATAATCAATTACGTTATTTTATTTCCTTATAAAAAATATGTAGGTCATTTATCGTTAACATCCTTTGAAATGAATCAAAAAGAAAATGATTTAGCCATTGGTATTTTTTAGATTGGTGTGCCGAAAACAAAAGAGGAGTGAACTGTTTTTCAAAAGATTATCACAAAACTAGAAGTTAGATTGAAAATTCTGATAAAATCAATGGATTGATTATTTTGTTCAACCAATTATAAAAGTGATTAACAAGAAAACATAAAAGATATAAACCAGTTTTATATTTATTCAATCAATTGAAATATAGTGAATATTTGATACATTGAGAATTAAAGCAATAAAGAGAGGGATAGAGAACATCACAAAGATCTTTTATACTGGTTCACTCTTACCACAAGAGCTACATCCAATCCTCAGCCTAACCAAGTGAGAATTGACTAAACAAACACACAAAGTAACAAAATTATACAATCAAATGACTAGTTCTTGAATCCTACTAAAACCTTTTTTAAATACGCACAAAACAACCATATAGAAAATGCAGAAAAAGGATGGTAAACACTTAATAGTAGATAACACCAACACTTTAAAACTTCAAATGCACATTCTTTTCAATACAACAATGATCCAAGAATCACAAAGAATTTCTCCAAGATTTCAAAACACAAGTGTTCTATCTTTTTTATTTTTTAATTCGTTACTTGTAATATACAAATAAACTCTTTTTATAAGTTTTTTATGAAAAACAAAAACGGTTTTAATCATTCAAAACAACTCTTCTATGAAAATAGAAAATCAAATAAAATTCAGCAAGTTATTTTCTCGAAATAAGAAGCTGGTTTCACTTAACACTAGAAATCAACAATTTTTAAATAGATTGACTTTTCGAAATAATTTATTGATTTTACTAAACAGAAAATGATAGTTTTAAAAGCAAACTTTTTCAAAACAGTAAAAAAGCTTAAGTAATTTTAATATGTTGATACAATAAGTCAATCAGTTAAAAATACATAATGTAGTCTAAAAGACTCTAGTAGAAGTAATTTTAACAGATTAACATCTTAATCAACCAATTAAAAAACTCAACAGATTTAGAAAAACTAACAGTTCTTGGTGTGGACTTAGATCATAATGCTTTGTAAAGAAATAAACAAAAATACATCAAAATCTATGTAGACCCACACACACTGTGTCTTCCAATCTTTCAATGTAGAATTTGGAAACATCAAATAAAGTAGTGACATTGATCTTCAAGGTCAACAAAATTAAAAATGTTTTGGTCGTGTATATTATTAGAAAATCATTTGAACACTTCATTTCAAATTGATTAAAAGAGTATTTCCTTTTTATAAAATCACACAGAGTATATTAGGTTGTCTAATACAATCCAGAGACTATAGATGCTTTACCATTTATTTTAAGCATTGCATGCTACATAAAACAGTTGTTAGAACATTCACATATTTGTAAATAACATAAAACACAAATATAACACTTTGAGTGTCCTTGTTATCATCAAAACTTTCACACAAAGGTATTCATATCATCAGACCATCTAGAAGGGTGTAAAACGTCTATAAGGCACTAGCACAAAATGTATAAACAACGACTATTTATTTAATGCGGTTTTAGGGTTAGCCGCTGTCATTCAAAACGCGGTGGAATTTTTTAAATTAATTTTATTTACAAATGCGGCTATTTGTAATAGCCGCATTCTTAAATCAAAACGCATGATTTAGGAATGCGACTATTTAAATAGTCGCATTCCTAAATCAAAGCGCATGATTTACGAATGCAGCTATTTAAATAGCCGCATTCTTAAATCTTTTTTACCCTAATTTTGAATCGCGCCACTTACGCTTTCATACTTTCTTTCTTTTTGGCTTTGCGTTTTCTCTTTGTTTCTGCTCTGGTGTTCCTCTCTTCTTTTGCGAGTTTCATTGTGTTCTCGTACCATTGTAAGTTCGTTTCAATTCGCTCTCTTTCTTCTTCACCAATGGTTTATAAAAAAATTTCGTTTCACTTATTTGTTTGTTTTCTTGCATTGGCGAAGGGTTCTCTGACGCTTCATTTTCTCTTTTGTTTCTGCTCTCGTGCTTCCTCTCGTTTTATACGAGCCTTCATTGTCTTTTTTGTGTCATTGTAAGTTCATTTCGAGTTCTCTTTCTTCTTCACCATTGGTTTATATATATTTTTTCGTTTCTCTTATCTATTTATTTTCTTGTATTGACGAAGGTCACCACTGCTTCATTGCCTGTTGTTTGGGTTTTTGCTATGTCGTATTTGCTCCGTTGTTGATGCTGCCACCATTATTGCTGCCTTAGGGTTTAGGGTTTTAATTTATTTTTTTTAAAATAAGAATGCGGCTATTTACCATAGCCGCATTTATAAATTGCATTTACGAATGCAGCTAAATAGCCGCACTTGTAAATCTTCGATTTAAGACTGCATGCTGATCAAGTGCGGCTATATAGCCACCCTTATAAATGTAAAATAGTCGCACTCGTTTTGCCTTTCTGCACTAGTGAGGTCTTATATCGTCTAGGTTTCAACATCAAAGTTGTCAAGCATGATCCGAAAAAGTTTGTTTATCACCTTTGCTAGACCATACGTCATGTACAATCTTGCTTTTTACTCGAAAAGAAATAAAAATTATTTAACCTAGGTCAGATAAGTCATGATGTAAATTAGATATATATTGAAGAAGAAGCATTAAATCTTGCATGAAGAGCAATTATTGCAACTCTAGTCATTTACAAGGACAAATATAACATGAAAAATAAAGAATACTTCAAAACTACACAACAACTTAAAAGTACTTTCAATGGCTATTTTTATCAATAACTTTATATATTGAGGACATCTTGAAGAAGAAATATTGATGACACATACAATATTCTTTAAGAGAAAACACTCACAAAAATATTGTGTCCTAACCTATTGTCTAAGGACGTAAATCCTCTTTTAGTTAGCATCTTGGTGATCTTTTGATCACTTTCTTTGTAAACATGTACTAGCCAATAATGACTATTGGTCCAAAGAATACTTAATTTCTACTTGGTAGAAGAATTCAGCTTATTGAAACTTGTTCAAGTTCGTTAAGAACTGGACAAAATCTTATTTATAAACGAACCAGTATAAAAAATCATGGCATAAATATTCATCATCTTTTAACTCTTTTAAATTACATATTATCAATTTGTTATTTAATGTGTTAAAGAAAGAGATTATTTTTACAAGGCATACAAAAATATTTGTTAGGGAATATTTTTGATTAATTGCTAAAAATAACAAAGTGTAAAACATGGTCATGCTTCATCAATAAGGTAATTTCAGTTTAACAAATAAATCATGTAAGACGCAAGTGTTGTTGAACAAAGTGTTTTGATGTCTCCAAATCCAAGTGGAATGCATGAAGATCCTTACTGATGGTTGTGTGTGTGTCTAGAAGTAGTTGAATTTGTTAATTCACTCCTTGTGATGATCCAAGGTCAAATGAATCTTAATCCTTTTGAAAAAAGATATATTTTCTAAAGAAAGTGAAAATTCAACCTGTTGAAATGTCGATTCAGCTAGTTGTTTTACACTTAGTGGATTTTGAAAAGGATTTGAAAAGCTTGACTTTGTTTGAATTTGTTGTCAAGCCATTTCAACCGGTTGATTCGTGGTTTCAATCGATTGATTTTCTGAAAACCTTAATAGAATTCTATTAAGTTGTTTCAATCTATTTTAAATGATTCAAAGTGCTTTTGGTTCTTGAATTAAATGTTTTGACCATCTAAATGGAGTTTAAATAAGTTGTTTTACGCTCCTGGTCATTAACTAAGCAAGAGAGTTTAATCAAAAATAGTTTTTCAAGATTTCAAAGTGCTTTGGATCATTTTCAAGTGTGTAATAAGATTCTATGTATTCCCTATACTTTAATCTTTGATTGTACCCAAGTGTATTCTATTTCTTTCTTTCTTGATCACTTAAATTCTGTGTGACTTGGTGTTGTGCAGTTTCAGAGGTTGACTAAAGTAACTAAAATTGATATTTACTATAGTCAAAATTTGACTAACTAAAATTGATATTTAGTAGTCAAATTTCACATGTAAGCAATAAACTAGACTTGTAATAACCAAATCAAAAGATTTGAGAGCAGAAAAAAAAAACTTAATTTAGTAAAAATTTTAATAAACAATTTTTTTCCTATTATTTCACACTTTTTATAATGTAAGATCTACACTACAAGCAAATTATTAAATAACAATCAAATTTAGAGACAAAAAATAATTAGTCACTATATTAACTAAATTATATATTATTTTAGAGATTAATAAATTCTTGATATCTAAAGTGCCTTCTATTATTAATAAAAAAGTTATAAAATGATTTCTAAATTGGTATCTAAATTATCGAACAAGATTTTAACTACTAATATTTAGATTCTAAATTAGTCTTTAAAAGACTAATAAAAAGATTAATAGAGACTAATTTAGAATATAAAGTAGTTAGTAGCTAAAACATTGTTAATCAATGGTTAGATACCAATTTAGAAACTATTTTATAAATTTTTATTAATAATAGAAATTACTTTAGATACCAATAATTTTTTTAGTTTATAAATTGGTTTTTAATTTAGTTAAATAATAACTAATTATTTTGGTATCTAAAATTAATTTTCTATAATTGAAAAAACAAATATGATTTTTGCTTAGAAAATTTAAAAGAAAACTTAAAAAATTTAAACGTTTTATAAATAAAAAATAAAATAATTGAAATTATAATTTATATATTTAAACCTAACTTGAATTTAACATTCATAGCCTAAAACTCTTAAAATACATACGAATTATATAGTATTATACTTATGTGTTATATAGTATTACTTCACTATACTCAATAATTAAATGAATAGTAATCATTCGTCAAAAAAATTATAATAATCATTCTTCTCACAAAAAAGTAAATAATAATCATTCTACGTAAAAAATAGTTCAATGACATAAAATCATACAGAAACCACTTTGCTTATATTATATTTTTAATTCCTTACGATACGCACTTAGCATTTAAAATTGCAAAAAGCTTTAGAAAAAGCATAAATGCAATTATTATGTTAGTAAAGATACCTCATACTGCTCTGTTTATTTTATTGTTAATATTGTATCATATGAGATTCATTCTAAAAAACATTTTAATTTCCTTGTTGTACGAAAGAAATTTTAAAAAACATTAAGATTCAAATATATAAAACCTTGTTTTTCATAGTATTAATTGTTTCCAGCACTTATGATTATCTTTAGCGAAAATTCTCAATTAATTTCTGACAAAGTTATTTGATCTTATTTTATTTTATACTTACATTATTTATTAACTTTTATTTTAATAATTTATATGTTTAATTTTATTAACTTTTATTACACTCAAAAATACAATTTTATTAATTTTTATATAAGATATTTTTTATTTGTACTTTTTATTACATAAAATATTCATTTTTTTATCGGCAATAAACAATAAATAAATGGGAACTACAGGGGTGGTTCAACCCTTATACATAAAGAGCAAAACACCTTAACATACTCCTACCACGAAATGCCTACCTGATTATCTGAGGAACAACCAAACTAACCACAGGAAAACATTAAATTACCATCCTCATACACTCCACTGGGTTCAAAATCCAATTAGAGTACCCGAAGGAAGCACAATGGGACTTTGCGTAAATCCACGACCAAACTTTTACCTGTACTAAGGCGAATACTTCGAGCGCATCTACCACCCCCTATCGAAGGACATGCAGTTCCTATGATTCCAAATACCACTCACAACTCCAACCCAAATTGCACCCCAAACATAAAATATTCATAATCATGGTAATAAATAGTATTTTTGTTTTTTTCAAATTACATTACTTATTTTAACCATTATATTTTTTATAATATTTATTTTATTATTTTGAAATTTAACTTCAATATTTTGTAATCATTATATTAATTAAGATAATAAAAGTATGATGCATGCTTAAAAAGTATGACACTTTACTTTATTTTAAATTTGGTTAAAAATGTTTTAGAATACAATTAAAATGAATAATAAAATACATAATATAAAGAATATAATAGCAATAAATAAAAACTTTTATATCATTTTGATAATTTATGCCATTTTTTGTTTTGTTTTGATTTTTGTTATATTGTTATAAAGCTTACATTTGTCATTAATAAAGAAAATTGTTCAACTAGACAATATAATTTTGTAAAGTTTAGATATAGTAAATATAATTAGGTTTCGTAGTATTAATAATGAAATAAATATATTGTTAGAATAAAATCATAAAATAAACTATTGTTTAAAAAAAGTGCACAAGATTGTTATTCAATCTTTTAAAAAATTAATGACAACATAGTATGAAGTGTCATACCACTTAATAATAACATTTGAACATACTACTATAAATCATAGAAATAATGTAATGGTTTTAACACAAAAATACATAGAGGATAAAGAACTTCAGAACTTGCAAAAAGCTCACGGTACCTCCAATAATATGTTAAAAATCCATTTACAAGGACAAGCTCACCTGCATGCAAGAACTAACATAATTATGAACAAACACAATTATACACACTTCATGCAAAAGACTACACGCAAACACTCTATGAACAAATAATGTGTAAAATTTAGATAGTCTTGTGCTTGAGTTCGCTGTTTTCTTTCACAAGTATGAATGATGACCCGAACTTAATTTTAAGATACTCAAAATTTGTTGTTATGATTTTTAAATTCTTTTTAACAATTTTGTAAGCTTTTGAAAGTCTAGATTTAGTAGTAAGAAGTTTATCATATGCTTGGGTAGTAAAATGTATATCATTGAAATCTATCTCTTACTCATAATCATCAAATGAGGACATTATAAGAAAATCAATAAATAGAAATTAATTTTACAAATAAAAAATAATTAGTTACTATATTAAATAAATTAGATATTATTTTAGAGATTAAAAAAATTATTGGTATCTAAAATAATTTTTATTATTAATAAATAGTTTATATATTGGTATTTAATTAGCTACCAAAGTTTTAGCTACCAACTACTTTAGATTCTAAAGTTGGTAGCTAATTAGATATCAATGTAGAAACTATTTCTTAATAATAAAAATTACTTTAGATACCAATAAGTTTTTTAGTCTCTAAAATAGTATCTAATTTAGTTAATAAAGTAACTAATTAACTTTTGTCTCTAAAAATAGTTTCTATTTAATGATTTTCTTGTAGAGTGGGTTAAACGACGTGCTAACTGTAAGACAAGACAATTTGAGTTTCTTCCTCTTTTTCTTCTTTAGAATTGGAAGAGTCCAGATCTTCTCATATATTAGGATTTTCTTTTTGAAGAAATTTTTTTCTTATTATTTTGTGTACACATTCAAACCTAAAATTCTTTAGATTCTTGCAGATGTGACATATAAACTTCTCCTTAAAATCTTTTTGATCTATTCCCTGAAACTTCCTTTTATTTTTTAATCCTTCATTCTTTCACCATATTTTGTTGAGCTTTTATGTGAAAATTGATATGTTCATTGGAATGTGAAAGGATCTATCAATTCAAAGTAGAAAATGGATTGAGATAAGAAAAGGAATTAGAACAAACCACCTTTAGAATGAATTCAAAGGATAAGTATAAGGGAACTTTGCCACTTAAAGAAGCTATTCAAGTTAAGAATCAAAGACAAGAGTTTCATACTTTTAAGACACTCAATTACTCTTACAAAAGCTTGTTTGTATTCAATATTCAAGTGTAAATTTACTAGAGAAACTTGACCTTATTTATTTAAAAGATTTTCAATTAAGGCTTAAAGAAATGGGCAAAAGCAATATGAATACAAAACTAATAAATCTTGAATGAACATAAAAGTAATTATTTATTTAGTGTGAGCATAAACCTAATGATGATTATTACACTTAATGTATCATTAATCCTATAATTAACACAAAGTTAACTTTCTTAATATGGGTTAAGCACCTGAGAAGTTCCTTGAAAGATGGAGATGCATGTGAAATAGATATAACATTCTCATGCACTTGAAAGTAAGATGTGCAAGCATTTATAACTTAGCACATGATCTTGAAAGTTTTATTTTCCTATTATTAGGAAATTTATCCTTTCTTAAGTACAACCAAACTCAATCTCTAGGTTGAAAGATAACATTTTTTTCTCATTTTATCAGTAATTGTTGCATATCTAGCTATCTTCTTCTCAATCTCTAATTTAATCTTGATATGTATATGTTTTATTGATTTGGCCATTGCAACCCATCACTAAGCATCATGACTTTATAATTATGAAGAGGTAAGAAATCAAGAGGGGTTAATTGCAAAAGGTGAGTGAGAAGTTGTGAAATGAACCATTCTATTATAAGCAAATTCAACATAAGGATTAAATCCTCCCACTCTTTGAGATTTTAAGAAATCATACAACAAAGTAGTTAAGATAAAATTTTATTAACCACTTTACTTTAATCATCACTTTGGAAATGACAAGCAGTTTATAAAAAAGTAAATTTAGTACCCAATTTTCCATAAAGGGTTATCTAAAAGTGACTTAAAAACTTAGTATCTCTATCAACTATAAAACCTCTAGGAAACCCGTGTAATCTTGCCACTTCCTTGAAGAATAGGTTGGCAATAAAAAAAATCATCTATTTTGTGACAAGGTATAAAGTGAGTCATTTCAAAAACCTCTCAACCATGAAGATAAAATAAAGTCCATTGATTGACCTTGGATATCCAAGTAAAAAATTCATTCAAATATTATCCTAAGTAATGTTTGAAATTGGTAAAAAAAGTATATAAACTAAGGAAAAACTTTAGACGTAACCCTCTTATAAATATCGCATTGTTCACAAAATTTTGATACATGTCTTTGCAAATGTGGGGAATAAAAATGTTTTTTTTTAAATTTTTTAAATCTTTGCAATTCCAAATGCCCCATTAGACTACCTTCATGAGCTTCCTATCCAAAAAGTTCTCTTAAAGGGTCCTTGAAGAACATAAAGACATTTATCTATAAAAAGGAAATCATCTTGTATGAAAAGTCCTTTCTAGGATGCACTCTTGAAAAGTCAAAGTAAATTCATAATCCTTTAGAATACAGTTATTTTATGTGATCAAATCCTAAGAGTTTAGTTTCCAAAGTAGCAACTAATGTATCACTATTAGACAAAGCATCTGCCATTTTTGTTCTATCTATTATACTCACTTAGCATGCCTTTTATTTTGTCTTAACCTTTCAAATGTTTTAAAAGCTTATAATCAATAATGATTCATAAATTCTTTTTGAAAAAGATAATATTGCCAATTTCGTAAAGACATAATTAAGACATACAATACAAGTCTTTACCATAAGTGGAGTAATTGATGTGACTTTCCTTAAAGTAAATTATATTGTGCCCTTTTTGTATTAAAATTGCTCCAATTCCTAAAATTTTAAATTTTTTAAAAATCATCCTTTTGTACCTTTTTCATTGAAAATATATGTTTTTCTTTATAATCTTAATGAGAACTGCAATGGTACTAAAGTCATTACCAAATTTTCTATAAAAGTTAACTAATCCATAAAAATATCTTATTTCACTTGCATTAATTCAGGTTGATCATTCTTTTATACCTTTGACATTTTCTACATCAACTTGAACTCCTTTAGAGCTTACACCAAATTCTTGGAAGTTAACATTATTCATGCCAAATATGCATTTATCTTTATTCAAATGCAAGGTTTATTTTCCAAGAGTCTTAAACACACATCTAATATGTTGTGCATGGTCATTCATAGTCATGGTATATATAGGGATATCATCAAACTAAACAACTAAAAAATTTCCTAATGGTAGGATCTAAACATTCTTCAATGTCACATTTGATTTAAGGCCCTCCAAGTGACTATTTCCTTTCTCTTACCTCTTTCTCTTTCATTAGTCACTTGGTTCCACCAAATTAAAGCATAATCCTCAAACTCTAAAGTTGTAAGTTTAATCATCCTTATACTACAAATTTGCGAGTTTAATCATATTGATTTTACTAAGTCCATAAGAAGAAAAAATTTAATCTACTTTTCTCTCTCATTCTATGTAGATATCAGGATTTGGAACTATCACTAAATTTTGAAATTTTTTATATTATGTTTTGGTAATAGTTCTCATGTGAAATCCTTCCTTCTCTCTTGTCAATATGTACTCAGATAGTCAAGAATGACTTAATGTGCTCATGTTTTATATTAACTTGTCTTATCTGATCATAACTAGAGTTACATACATCAAATTATAACACTAAAGGTATTTATGAACAACGGATTAAATTATCTTTATTTTTTGTCTCTGTAATCTATCCAATTTGGAGTATGTATGTGTTAAGATCATGATCGAAATATTGAGATGTATATTTATTTGAATGTACCTAAATAAGTCATGATCTGAACTAAAAAAAAAGAATTTTAACACTCTAGTTATTTCTTGAAAAAAAGAAAAATATTTTAATTTTATTTCTCACAACCATAACACAATTCAAAGTATTTTGAAGTCAAAATAACATTTAAAATTGCTAAATTGTAACACTTGTTTATATGAAATATCTTACTTGTATATATATTAATCTAAACATGAAAAAAATACTCTTTAATAATATTTATTAAAAAGTTAATTTTAAGTCTAACTATATGTTATAAAAAAGACTTATAAGATAAAATTTGCATATATTTATATACTATGAAAAGTCATTTTAAGTCTAACTATATGTTATAAAACAGATTTATAAAATAAAATTTGCATATATTTATATACTATGAAAAATCATTATATCTTTATTTAGAATCTCCAACAATATTAGATTATATAAAAACATACATTATTTATGATTATTTCTAAAAGAAAAAAAAATACAATTACAGTGAAAATAAATTCTTTCTTGCTATAAATATTTTTGGTCTCTTTCAAGTTCTTACTTGTCTATCCTCTTTTAGTTTAGTACTCAAATGTTAGTGTTATTAATTAAGTCATACATTACACATAACCACTAGATTATTGTAATTAATAAAGACTTCATGTACAAACTTTTGTTACAATTATATATATATATATATATATATATATATATATATATATATATATATATAT
>Ga0123342_1007327_pt1 | contig 14642 bp, 5 predicted proteins | sample Turbeawhitnodule_FD_89960 | JGI IMG/M metagenome (GOLD analysis project Ga0123342, IMG submission 89960) | Root nodule microbial communities of legume samples collected from Mexico - Turtle bean Mexico white nodule | ecosystem: Host-associated > Plants > Roots > Nodule | place: Mexico: Nepantla...
AAATGACATATTTTAAAGGGTAATTGTGATGGTTACTAAAATGTCATATTATACGGAAATTTGTGACGGTTAGTAATAACCGCCATATTAAAACCGTCATTTTATACATGATTTTTTGTAGTGGTTTTACATTATTTTTACTCTTATTATTTATGATATATTAATAGCTATTGATTTTGATGATAATGTATATGTCTAAATATTTGTAATTTAATTTTAAATAAGTTAGTTTTTAAGATTTTTTTTTGTTATGTTTCAATTTTTAAAATATTATTTAGATTAAGATAAATATATTAGGTATTAGGAAGTTTAGATTGAGAGAATTTGTATTTGATTTTTGAAAACATTTTTGCTTTATTGAACATATATATTTGAGATGAATAATTGAATTAAAATTCATTTTTATTGATATTATATTTTTATTGATATTTTTTCTTGTAATTTGTTAATTTTATTCATATTTGGATTATTTTTTTTAAATTATAGGTTGGGAAAATAATTTTTTTTAAATATTACATATTACATCGATTAAAACCTTAAGAACTCATGTAATATGTAATGGACTTTTTACATCGTTGACATCTACGTCAACAACGGAATCAATGTAATAGGTCTCCTAAAACCGATGTAAAATGTATTATTTGCACTTGCACTTGTGTATGTTAAGCCAAGAATACAAAGGCAAGATAAGTGGTTGTGAAAGGGAGAAAACAAAAATCTATTAGATGAAATAAACATATAATATTCTACACAATAGTTCTAGGGGTTAGGTTGATGATTTTTTCTGTTTAATTTGGAAAACAAATGTTATACCAAATGCAAAATTCTTTGTATGGAAGGTTGACCTGAATAGAATTCAAACTAAGGATAATCTGCAAAAGAAGGTATAATCTTGGATATAAATTTATGTCCGCTATTCCAGCTGCAAACAGAATCTATACAACATCTTTTTCTACAATGTAGAGTAGTTAATTTTGTCAGAAACTAGCGTTCGAAGTGGATAGAGATTTTAACTGTCACATAACTCTACTTTCAATCACTTCCACCAATTTAATTTTCTAGGCTTGAACAAAAAACATAATATGTTATGGAAAACTATGTGGGTCATGAGAGAGGTGTGAGACCACATAAATAAAGTGGTATTCAAAAATACAGTTTGTGATGGAGAAGAAATTTGTGGCTTAACACAATTGAAATGTTAAGCGTGGATTACAAATGTGAATAAAAAACAATTGTTTTCTTAACCAAACTAGTGCACTTTTTGTTTGAAAATTTGTTTTCAGATGTGTTAATCCCTAGCCAATGTTCTAATATTTAACTTATTTTGTTGTGGTTTGTACTAGTTGGAATATTATGTGGTTGGCGTCAGTTGTGGTTTTACAACCTGAGCAGCAGAATCCCTAGCTAATGTTCTAATATTTAACTTTTTCTTTTTCTTTTCCTTCTAACAGGATAAGAAGACCTAATATTTGACATTTTGGAAGCTGCTTTGTTATATGGTAGTCGACTTAAATTACATCTAGCGATCTATTTCACAACTGTATTTTGTAATGAGAAAGGTGGCAGTGGTAACTCTTTCACATCTTAGATGCTTATATTGTCTTGGTATTTTGGCTTGTGATGTGAGCATGTCTTACTAGCTACCAATAAACCGTTTCATTAATGTAATAGTTTAGAGGTTTTTTCAGATGGGGTCTCTTAAGCTTCTAAAAATCTTATATGATTATTTTTTGGTGTAGTGAAGTGATGAATATTATTAGGTTTGTACTAAAATCACCACTCCTATGGTTAGAAAGTGCAACTTCATGGTCACGTACATAGGAGTTGAGTTAAGTTAGACTTAGATGAACTATGTAGAGTTATTGTTGTTTCTTTTTTGTAAAAAGGTTGGAATACCCAAGTAGTCCCATTTAATATATTCTTTATTTCTGATTAAAAAAATAGTATTGCACCATATATGTCATTATGAAAATTATATAAAATATTTTTTTTTAGATAATCAAATTAATTTTTAATCAAAAATATATATTAGTAAACTTATTTTTTTTAATGTTTTTCTTAAATGTAATCGAATTGAGATTACTGAAGAGAAAGTTATGAATTGTCTCTTTTTTTAAATTATAAGTTGGGAAAATCTTTTTTTTTAAATGTTACATATTACATCGATTAAAATCTTAAGAACCCATGTAATATGTAATGAACTTTTTACATCGTTGGCATCTACATCGACAATGGAACCAATGTAATAGGTCTCCTAAAATCGATGTAAAATGTATTATTTGTCCTTGTGTATGTTAAGCCTATAATACAAGGGCAAGATAAGTGGGTGTGGAAGGGAGAAAACAAAAATCTATTGGATGAAATCAACATATAATATTCTACACAATAGTTCTAGGGGTGAGATTGATGATTTTTTTTGTTTAATTTGGAAAACACCAAATGCAAAATTCTTTGTATGGAGGGCTGACCTGAATAGAATTCAAACTAAGGATAATCTTCTAAAAAAAAGGGTGTAATCTTGGATATAAATTTATGTCTTATGTGCCAGCTGCAAACAGAATCTATACAACACCTTTTTCTTTAGTGAAGAGTAGTTAATTTTTTCAGAAACTAGCGTTCGAAGTGGATAGAGATTTTAACTGTCACATAACTCTACTTTCAATCACTTCCACCAATTTATTGTCTAGGCTTGAACAAAAAACATAATATGTTATGGAAAACTATGTGGGTCATGAGAGAGGTGTGAGACCACACTAATAAAGTGGTATTCAAAAATGGAGTTTGTGATGGGGAAGAAATTTTTGGGTTAACACAATTGAAATGTTAGGCGTGGATTACAAATCTGAATAAAAAACAATTATTTTCTTAACCAAACTAGTGCACTTTTTATTTGAAAATTTGTTTAGAGATGTGTTAATCCCTAACCAATGTTCTAATATTTAACTTATTTTGTTGCGGTTTGTACTAGTTAGAATATTAGGTGGTTGGCGCCAGTTGTGGTTTTACAACCTGAGCAGCAGAATCCCTAGCCAATGTTCTAATATTTAACTTTTTCTTTTTTTTTTCCTTTTGACAGGATGAGAAGACTTAATATTTGACATATTGGAAGCCAACTTATATTACATCCAACATAACTTATTTTCAAGATCTATTTCACAACTGTATTTTGTAATGAGAAAGGTGGCAGTGGTAACTCTTTCACATCTTAGATGCTTATATTGTCTTGGTATTTTGGCCTTTGATGTGAGCATGTCTTACTAGCTACTAATAAACCTTTTCATTAATGTAATAGTTTAGAGGTTTTTTCGGGTGGAGTCTCTTAAGCTTCTAAAATTCTGATATGATTATTTTGTGGTGTAGTGAAGTGATGAATATTATTAGGTTTGTACTAGAATCACCACTCAGGAAGTGCAACTTCATGGTCATGTACATAGGAGTTGAGTTAAGTTAGACTTAAATGAACTATGTAAAGTTATTGTTGTTTCTTTTTTGTAAAAAGGTTAAAATACTCCAAGTACTCTCGTTTAATATATTCTTTATTTTTTATTAAAAAAATAGTATTGCACCATATATGTCATTATAAAAATTATATAAAATATTTTTTATTGAGATAATCAAATTAATTTTTAATCAAAAATATATATTAATAAACTTATTTTTTTTTAATGTTTTTCTTAAATGTAATCAAATTGAGATTACTGAAGAGAAAGTTACGAACTGTCTTTTTTTTTGTAATTTACTTGTTCTTTTTTATTTACACTTTAAAAGGGTTAATTTGTATTTAAATGGGTGAATTTAGGCAAATGCATCCTCAGCAGTTAAAAAGTATTTTTCCTTAAAAGTTTCTTGGCTTCAATTTATATATCAATTAAAAGTTGCATCTTGGTAGTTTGAGCAGTGTGGAAGGACTCTGGTGGCTTTTTCCGATACACATCCACATCCAGTGTAAAATTCTGGTATCTGAATCATAAGCTTGAAGTTGAAGTTGAGATGAAACTGCAAAATAGAGAGATATATGAAAGACGAGGAAGAGGGTTTGAGTATGACGAGTTTAAGGTGTTTGATTGTAGTCGTAAGGTTTTTCTTTTGGTTTTGTTATTTGGTAAGTTGTAAGTGATTTAGGAGGTTGGATCGCGTTATGTTACGTATAAAGGTTTGATTATTCTTAAAGTGATTCATATTTATTTATTTATTTTTATCGATAAAAAAGACGAGAAAGAAAGGAAGAAGGTCGGTGTGATGATGAAAATTAGTGCAGGCATCTTTGGGTTAGTAGCCATTTATGGGTATGAAAGGAATGGGTCGTATGAGTGTCTGAGGGGACCAAACTACATCAACTGTGCCAAATAAATGAGGAGTACGAATTTGGGGCCATGAATGAGAGAGGTCAGTTTCTATACTCTATATTCATGGGTCCATTCATTCCACCACTGCTTCTTCTCTTATCTCAATACACTTTATCTGTATAGTCATCTATCACCAATTATTGAAACCCTAATATTCCTAAGTTCCAAAACAAAACCATTGCATTGCCTATTTCTAAACCTACATACTCTCACCCTAAAGGAACTTTAATGCACTCTCTTTGTGCCAAAACTATACAAAAAAAAAACACACACACACACACAATTTATGTGTTCACCTTCCTAACATTTCTACTTCCAATTCTTTGTATTATGTCCTTAACAATGTTATGCGTTTTGTTAATTAATGTGGAATGAAATGACTATAACAGAGTTATTATTTGTGTGCATTTTTTCCCATCATGGTTGATTCATGCTCACTCAACTAGAGACTATAATTTCGTTTTCATTGACAAGTTTTAGCATATATGTGGTAAAAATTGTGCACGGCTTTCATTACATGAATTACCCGTGCAGTTTATGAATGAATGCATTCTAATAGAAGCTTTTTACACTTTGTATAGAAATTATGGGGTGATATCAAATTAAAAACTTTTACTTCACAAGAGCCTTTTTAGTATGAAAATTATTTGAAAGGTTATAAGAAATTATTTTGAACAAAAGAAAATAAATTTCGAAGTCAATCACGTTGAGAAAATATGAGTATTCTACTATTAAAAACTTGATAGTTAATTATATACTAATTTTTAAACTATATATTAATAATAGAAATTACTTTAGATATCAATAATTTTGTTAGTCTCTATAATAGTATCTAATTTATTCAATATAATAATTAATTATTTTTGTCTCTAAAATTAGTTTTTATTTAATGACTTTCTATGAGTGAATTATCATTAAGAATTATTAAATATCCATAAATTATGATTAAGGGATGATTGAGCTTTATTGGACCCACTTTAACCGTTCATACAACCAAAAACTCTCACTATAAATAGATGATCATCCAAAGGTTAAAGGTATTGTAAGTCTAATCTTAAACTAATATATTTTACTAAGAATCAAACTGACTTGAACGTCGAAGTGCAGTTGTGGTTATCTTTGTCGAGAGACAAAATCTAAGGAGGTAAAAGACTTTTGAGCTTAGTAAAGAAAAATTCCACACTTTAAAAACAATTACTTTATTATAATTATTGTTATAAAATCCTAATTTGATGAGTAAAAGTAATTATTTTCTTTCTTGTACAATTATTAAAATAATTTATATTTAACTTTTTATGCAAATATCTCAATGCTTTTAAGCTGAATTGATTCACCCACCTAATTTTTTTTTTCTTTTTCTTTTTTTTTATTGTATGTGAAGAATTATTTGTAATAGAACTTAAAACTCTATCATAATTTTTTTTTAAAGATTGAAAAAGTTAAAAAAAAAAGGATATATATAAATTATTCCTAATCTTAAGTTTTATACAATAAATCTATTCAATTTATTTATTAAAATAAAATATAATCAGATATTATAACAGGATGTACAGGACTCATGAAGTGATTTTGTAATTTAATTATAATTGCTTAGTAATTTTTACAGCAATCCTAGCAAGGTTGCATGGGGTTAGTATAAGGAAGATTTTCCAACAAGATAATTTATTGGTCAAGCATTTTGAAATATAAAATTAGAGATAACCCTAAAGGGCATGGTATCAATTATTAGAGGAAATCCGTCCTCTGAAATTCTTTTTGGTTCCATCCGTCTTGGTCCTGAAATTATTGAAGCTAATTGATATCACCTTTACTTGATTCTACACAATGTAATAGTCACACACCTTCTCATTATAATTAAGGTCATGCCTTTAGTGGAGGACTTTCTTTTTTTCTGTTAAAAGGCAAATTTTGGGGATAATTTTCAGTATACATGGGCGTAGATTAATCATTGTCAATAAAAATAATAATTAATTGTTATATTATTAAATTATATATTATTTTAATTTTAAAAAATTAATATAATTTAAAAAATTAATAGAATTTAAATTAATTTTTATTATTATAAATAATTTTTAAATTAATATGTAGTTAATTATAACTTTATTATCTAAATAATTAGTAGTTAAATTTTGATAATTAATTAAATATTAATTTATAAAAATTTTAATAATAATAATAAAAACTAATTTAAATATCAATAATTTTTTAGTCTTTATAATAATATCTAATTTAATTAATTATTTTTTATTTAAAAAATTAGTTTTTATTTAATAATTTTTTAGTGGTATATATTTACTAATGTGTGTCAAAGATGAACGGGACTAAGCGATATGTCGAAGCTGTAGGATGTCAAATTGAATCGGTAAGGGAGCGTTCCACTTTAGAGGGAAGGACCCGTGCGAGCAGTGTTGGACGAAGCAGAAGCGAGAATGTCGGCTTGAGTGACGCAAACGTTGGTGAGAATTCAATGCCTCGAAAACCCAAGGGTTCATCTGTAAGGTTCGCCAACGGAGGATGAGTCAGGGCCTAAGGTTCATAGGTGATTTCTATGAACCCTCCTTCAACCTCCATTGTCATGTGGGAACCTGAGGAGAGAAAGACTAAATAATATTTGTCTCTTAGGAAACCTCTAGGAAGCGTAAGGATAGTTTCACCCTTGTTCCAAATGGTATGACTTCTTAAATATCAGACCTTTTCTAGCTAGAGCTTACCTCAAATAGTCTTTCCAAATGTTCCCTCAAATAACTTAAAAAATAATTTTTGTTCCTAACTTGTGTGGATGAATACAATGGTATCCTATGAACCAAAGGAAGGTCTACTACACCTAGACAAGAAAGGAAATGTCCTAGTGTCACTAAGACTTATAAAACAATAAAAAAAGAAAGATAGATGAAAATAGTAAAGCAAAATCAAAGTAATGCAAGTGAAGAAAACTATACAAGTCCTAAGTGAAAGGGAAATTGACACTTGGTGCCAATTGACACATTTCCACACTATGTACTTTTCTATATGTTGTCAATTTTTAGTCCAATATTGCTTTGGCCTTCTTAGGTGTATTTCTCCCTTGATAAGACTTGTAGAGTGACATAAGCTTTAGGATTCAACAAGAGTTTCACCCAATATTTTCAAGCTTCAAAAACACCAATCTCACTCACAAGAGTCCAATATTTAGAGTCAAGAAAAGCTCATGATGGAGGACGATCCTCTCCAAAGCCACCATTCTTCTGAACTAAGAGTAAATGACCAACCTTGGAAGAATATAGAAGAAAATATCTACCTTAGTTTTGTATAAAATGTAAATAGTAGAATAGTATTTTCTAGCTTTGCATTTCTGAGGCAAACATTTAGAATAAGATAAAAATAATTGAAAGGCACTTTAGAAACCTTCATTTGTTACACAAAAAAAAAGGTTTCTAGAAGCATCCTTAGAGTAGCCACACAATTTTAGTGTCTAACCTTCACCATAGTTAAGTTTCACTTAACTAAGGTGAAGGCATCCAAGAGGCATATGTTAGAAGCTCTTGAGCCTATAAATAAGAAGGGTCCTTTTTGTAATTCTTAGACTTGAATGATATATTGAATTGTGTTTATGAATTTTCAACACATTTTACAAGAGAAGATGAACAATGTAGAATTGGGAATATCCAAGTCTAGGGATAATCAAAGCTCAACGGATAGAGTTCATATAAATAGAGAAAGTATTTGAAATTCAAATAAAACTTAAAGACATGAAGATCACATAGAAGCAAACATTTTCATATCAAACGTCTAGCACGTAGAAGATGGTGAACAGAATCAGAAAGAGAATATCCAAAGGCATAAGTGATTCAAGCCTCAACATTCTCATCAAATATGCTTAGAAACATTTTGAAATGTTTCATAATACTTTAATAGCGCAGATTGTACTAGAATAAAAGTTTCCATATCTAGTTTCTATCGCATTAAAGAAGAAGAACAACATGGCAGATTGAGCAAATATCGAAGTAATGAAGATTCAAGTGTTAACGTTCATATTTGAGGAAGATAAAGAAAGTTTTTGAAAAGCCTTACATGCGAAGACTAATCATAGAAATTGTTTCTAAATCAAGCGCTAACAACTATATGAAGATTTGTAGAAACTCTGAAGCTACAACGTACGCATTCCATAAGTCTATAAAAAGACCTCAAGGTTAAAGAAGACAACAACGAAGTGCATAGAAACGATATACAAAAGTATATGGTGAGAAAAGTATGCGAAACGATATACAAAAGTATATGGTGAGAAAAGTATGCGAGGAGAGAAGATATTGTGGGTTAGGAAAAAGAGGGATATATATATATATAGTATTAACCAATAAAATATATTTAATTTTAAATTTAGTATTAGTATGACCTACTTTAACTATAAAATCTAATTAATTTTAAAATTTATTTAATTAAGATTGATTAGGTTGATTCTTACCGCTACAAATAATAAAATAGAAACTAATTTTAGAGATTGAAAATAATTAGTTGCTATAGTGACTAAATTAAAGACCATTTTAGAAACTAAAAAAAAAATTGGTTTCTAAATTAGTTTCTATTATTGTTAAATGATTTCTAAATTGGTATCTAATTAGCTACTAAGATTTTTGCTACCAAATTTAGAATCTATTTAACAATAATATAAACTAATTTAGAAACCAAAATTTTTTATAGTCTCTAAAATGATTTCTGATTTAATCACTATAGCAACTAATTATTTTTTGTCTCTAAAATTGATTTTTATTTCATGATTTTTCTTGTAGTATACTATAAAAAAAATATTAGAAATTTTTAAAATTGAAAAGAGTGAAAAAAAAAGAGTAATAACATTTTCTTAATAAATTCTAAATATAAAATGTGATAATAAATGAGTTAGCTTCAGTAAAGTAACTCTAATAATAAAATATATTTATTTTTAAAAATTTATTTATATATAGTTAGTGTGACTGGTTTCTATAATAAATTATATTTAAAACTTGAAAATATAAAAATTGGAAAGCAAAGTTAAGTTTTTTCTCTGTTAAAATTAGTCGTATCATTACTAACTAAATAAATCTTAAAAATTATATTTATTTTGTTATTGAGTTTGTTTAACCTATTCTAAATATAAAGTATAATTAATTTAAAAATTATGACCTTGTAAAGATTAAACCGAATCCAATACTAAAATAAAATAACTTTGATGTGTTATGTCAAAGATTGAGATATTGTAATGTGAGTTGGATATCTCATTTTATTTTATTTATTTTTTGATAAAAAAAAATTAGAATAAAATAAAAGTTTTGTGAAATAAAGTAAACAACAAATGTGGATTGTTTGAGAGAATTAAAGTATTTTACTTTATTTAAATAGAGTTGTTAACATTTTTGTGTGCTTTTCAAAGTTGAAAGGTGATTGAGGGTTGTGAACAATTTAATAGAAGGTACTTGTCCTTTGCCTTACATGAAAGTGAAAGTAATGAAATGAATCTCTAAGTCCACCAACCCTATTATAACACATAAAAAGGCATTTTCCGTCTTTGGAGACTACTATAACCCTTTTAAGTTATATGGGTGCTTAAGATTCCGATGTGGTTTTCTATTATTATTATTATTATTATTATTATTATTATTATTATTATTATTATTATTATTATTATTTTCGGTCTTAGTGCTCCACTACCTCTTTCATCATTACATTTTCAAAATACATATATTTGATTCGTCTTAAAACAACACTTTTACCATACTTGTATCACTTTTATATTGTGATTCTACAGTTTTAATCACTCAATAATCATCAAATTTTGCAGATATAACTTCAACAAACCCTTTGTATCTCATATGCTTATTATGCGTTGACCACTATTGCAAAAATTTCTTTAGTTTTTTTCTTTATCAGTAAAATAATGAAATAATATGAAAAAACCTTCATAAACAAAAATAAAATTCTTCAAAACGAAATCTCTGTCTCTAAAAAAGGAAAACACTTACTAAAAACTATCAACTAAATTATATAGTCGCTTATAACAAAATTTCTTTAGTTGATAGATCACTATTAATTTAGTTATTATCAAATAATAACTGAGAAATTGTCACAAAATTCTATTACACCAACACATTATAAATAAGCATACCTCATTATTAATAAGCATAACCTCAGTTATAAATAACTTACGTCATGCAAAACAAAAATCAACATTTTCTAAACAGTTATACAGACTTCTATAACAAAATATCTTTAGTTAATAATCACTATTAGATTAGATATTATCAAACAATAATTGATAGATTGTCACAAAAATTTTCATTTTTTTTATAATGGTTTAGCAAGGTGAAGTCCTATTGATAAGTACATGACTAGTTCTTGAATATCACTATACACTATCTTCATTTGAATCCATAGCCAACAAATGAAGAATCGAAAGAGAAAACATATATTATTTCCTCTTGCCACACCCATGATATAGGATTACAATGTGATAAAAATGGTGGAAAAGGGTCCCATTTGAAGGGCACCAATGGAACATTCTCCGAGTTTTGATCCTCGTGGGAAAGGACGTTAGTGGCGTCAAAATCCATTCATTAATCATTGCTTCCCCCACTAAACCCCAAAGCTTTAAATGGGATTATTAGTGAGAACACGTAGTAATAATAATAAGATATTTCTAGGTTTGACCATTGGAAGAAACCACATCACTACGTCAACTTTGTAAATAGCACGTCATAATATTGAAAAAAAAAATAACATTCAACATTCTTCCATGCCAAAAATATCACAAATTGAAAAGGGTATAAAAATAAAAGTGTAGGTGAAGAAAGGAAGCATGGAGAAGTTGAAGCTTAAAGAGATGAGGGAGTGGAAACCCTCACCCAACCGACAAATCCCCGTTTGAAAGGGACAACGTTAGTGGTTGTGTTATTATTATTATTTTATCATTATTACATTTTTTAAGAAATTTTTTATAACTTAATTACATTGATACTTGTAAGCCCTAAATCATGGCGGTGGCTTTGGTGATTGTGGTTTGTTCCACCGCCATCACCTGAAATTATATATACTTAAAGGTCCTACGTACAATATCTACTTTAATAGATACAGAACTAGATTTCATGTTCTTTCCCTAATTTTGGAACTAACGATGTTTCAGTATTACCCTTTCTTGTCTTTGGCTGGTTGTGTCTCGACTCAAGATTGTTTAAGTTAATTTATGGTAGTAAGAAATCTTTAGAACTTGATTGAAGTATTTAAAAGTGAGTTTTTTTGTGTGAATTTTTTTATCTCTATATTTAGAAGAATTATTATTCATATCCTATTTAATTTAGCTGGTGAGACTCACATTTCGATTTCAAATTATTTGAAATGGTTCGGAGGTTAAGAATTATATGCATATTTTTTAAAATTTTTTATTTTTAAGGATAAAATTGTTATGGAGTCACTCAACTCCAAAACGGATAATATTTTTGATACGACAATTATTGACTTTAATGATATTATCTTAACGAACTTGAAGTCGAACATCGAAATATTGATGTTATCTATGGGAATGAAACATAGATTCAAAAACAAAACAAAAAATTCCTTAGTCATCGACCGATAGACTTATGTCATGGTATAAGCCGAATGGAACAAGCAAGAGCATAATTGATAGAATCATGGTTTCAAGAGAATGGTTGGATTGTTGGTTGGAGTCTAAACAATACGTGTTGGGAAGAATGGTGTTGGATCACTACATGTTGATTCAGAAGAATTTGGTTGTTGAATGAGGTCCCAAGTCGATAGATCACTAGATGTCTGGCAGCGAGAAACAAGTTTCAAGGACCTTGTCAGGTCAAAATGGAATAGCTATGAGATATTTGGCTTTGGGATGATCGTTCTCAAGGAAAAGTTGAAAAGGCTCAAAGCATGTATAAAAATTTAGAATAAAGAGGTGTTTGGTAATGTGAATCAAGAAGTGAAGAAGTTGAGTAAGAGGGTGCAAGAGTTGGATGATAAGGATGATGAGAGTGGGTTGAGTGAAGGTGGAAGGTTAGAGAGTAAAATCATGTTGGCTAATCTTAGCAAGAGTAGGCTTAAACAAGAGGTTATAGCTTTCAAAAAGGCAAAGTGTAAGTGGGTGAAACAGGGTGACTTAAAAGGAAAATTAAGGACTTCTTTGAGGTAGATTCATGGAGGGGGAAACATTCAAGTTAGATTAGACAATATTCCCTATAATTGCATTTTGGAGGAGGATAATGTTAATATTTCAAGGGAGTTCTCTAAAGAGGAGATTAAGGAGGTGATTTGGGATTGTGAAGGGTCGAAAAGCCCTGGACCTGATGGTAGACTTTTGAGTTTTTAAAGTTTAGTTGGGATATTGTAAAGACTGATTTTGTTAGGGTGATTCAGAATTTTGAGAATTCTAAAGTGTGGCCTAAGGGTCTAAATGCGTCCTTCATTGTCCTCATCCCAAAGGTAAATAATCCTTCTAACTTAAATGAGTTCAAATTGATTTCTCTGGTTGGGTGTATTTATAAAATCGTATCCAAGTTGTTGTTAAAGAGACTTAAAAAAGTACTATAAGGGGTCATTGACGTTATACATGCTGCTTTTTTAGAGGAGAGAGACCTTTTGGACAGTGTGTTGATTGTAAAGGAGTCCTTGGAGGAAGTGAAAAGGAATAAATCCTCTAGTTTATTCCTAAAGGTTGACTATGAAAAAGCATATGATTAAGTGCGGTTGCGATTTTCTTTATTATATGCTAGGCATACTTAAATTTGGCGGTAAATGGATTAGATGGATAAAAGCATGTTTTGAGTCTTCTTCTGTGTCCATCCTTGTGAATAAGAGCCCAACAAAGGAATTCAAATGTGGGAAGGGCCTTAGACGGGGTGATTCCCTTGCTCCCTTTTTATTCCTAATTGTGGCTGAGGGTCTGGCAATAGTGGTCAGGCAAGCGGTCTCCAAGAATTTGTTACAGAGTGTGGAGGTTGGATCTAAAGGTTTAAAGATCAAAATGTTGCACTTTGCGGACGATACTCTCTTCTTTTATAAGGATAGCTCACAAAACATAATGGTGGTCAAATCTATATTATGTTGCTTCGAATTAGCTTCTGGGCTCAAGGTCAATTTCTCATAGAGCAGGCTTGGAGGGGTGGGTATAAGTCAATCTAAAATGTGAATATATTCGTTTATCTTAAATTGTGAGATAATGAAAGCCTCTTTCAAGTATCTGGGTATAGAGGTGTGCAGTAACCATCAAAGAGCGTGTTTATAGGATAATGTGGTTACTAAGGTTCGACAAAGTTTGGACATATGGGAAGGGAACCTTTTATCTATGGCTGACAGGGTTTGTCTGTTGAGGTGAGTTATTTCTTCTATTCCCCTTTTCTACATGTATTTTTTGAAAATGCCAATGTTTATGGTTATCTCTCTTGAGAAATTATAGAGGAACCTTCTCTGAGGTTGGGGGAAGGAAGGTAAGAAAGTTGCTTGGGTGGCTTGGGAGAAAGTGTGCAATCCCAGAGAGAAAGGTGGTTTGGGTATAAAATATATAAGGTTTTTTAATGGTACACTTTTAGAGAAATGGATTTGACGGTTACAGTCTGTAGAAGGTGAGATGTGGAAAGAGATCATTGATCTAAATACGACAACTAGAGAGAACTACGAAGGGATGCTAGTAACTCCAAGGAGTCTACCTGGTGGAAGGACTTGAAGAAAGTTTGGGCGTCAGAGAAGTGGGGGTTTAACTTTGAGGATAATGTTGTATGGAGGATTGGTGATGCGAATCATATTAAGTTTTGGGAAGATAAATGGTTTGCTAGCAAGGCTTTAAACGTAAGATTCCCAAGACTCTACTCGATTACTAAGGATAAAAATGTTGTTGTGTCACAAGTTAGGGTTTGGGTCAACAACATGTGGTCTTGGAAGGTGGAGTGGAGGCGTACCCTATTTGAGTGGGAAATAGGTGAAGAACTTCATCTCTTGTCTCTATTGGAGGACAAATCTCTATCATTAGGGTCTAAGGATCAATGGGTATGGAAGCCAGATGAAGGTTTTGGTTACATAGTTAGTTCAACGTACAGCCGTTTAAGGATGGTTGAAGTTGGCACATTTGGATCTTTATACAAGGTTTTTTTGGAGCCTTAATGCATTATCCTCTGCTATGACTGCAGCTTGGAGAGTTTTGGTTACGCTGTCGACACGTGTGAACTGTTGAAGCTGGAGGAAGCTTCTTCCCTACCAAGGCTTGATGTGTGTTTGATGAAGAAAATGGCTTGAGTGCTTTGAAGATTGTAATAGGTTTTTAGATCCATTTGTAATTAGGCTTGTAAG
>Ga0123342_1007328_pt1 | contig 14641 bp, 8 predicted proteins | sample Turbeawhitnodule_FD_89960 | JGI IMG/M metagenome (GOLD analysis project Ga0123342, IMG submission 89960) | Root nodule microbial communities of legume samples collected from Mexico - Turtle bean Mexico white nodule | ecosystem: Host-associated > Plants > Roots > Nodule | place: Mexico: Nepantla...
GTAGCGCAACACAGCGATAACAACAAGTAATGTGGGGGTGTATTGTGATTGATAAACCTCTAACACATACTAAGTGTCTTGGTTCATATAGCTTGCTATACCAACTACACTATGTGTTACGTTAATCAATCTAAGACTGGTTCATATAGCTTGCTATACCATATTTGATGCATTACATCTTAGATGTACCCAAAATGTTTTTATCTCTATGTTTTATCTTTTGCAATATGTGGGAGATTGTTAACAAAAACACAGTTTAATCTCCCATTGCCTAGTCAAGCAGTAACAAATAAAATTCTATTTTGGAGGTGTAACAGCAAATTATTTTTGTTATGGAGATACAAAATATCTTTGATTTCTCTCTCTATATAAAGAGGGGTTCCATCCTCTACAAAATGCACATCTCTCTCATTCACTTTCTTCATCTTCTTCACCCACCGTGAAACTTCTTTTCTCCTTTCTTTTTTTTTCCACTTTCTCTCTCCTCACTTACTTTATTTTATTTTAAGTTTTATATTGGGTTCCATTGGGTATTACTCTTTTAAAGAGTAACTTGCTAGTTCTAATCCTCGGAAATCTCCTGGAAGTTTCTGTTGTATCCTGGGGGACTTGCGCAATACATCGCGGATAAGTCCTTACGGACAGTGATTACTCACGCCTCGGGAAACCAATTTTGTTCGTTTTAAAGCCTATTTTACTACACTATTTACCCAACTTTAGGATCCTCAACTGAAATAGAGCTAGATGTAGGCTCATGGGATACCAAAACAAGTGACTTAGTACATGCAAAAACATCAGTTGACAAAGTTTCAACTGATAAGCACTAGATTTATGCAGTTGTAGCTGTGAACATAACAATTCTAGGGGCTTTTGATTGGTATTGTTCCTATCGAAAATGAATTCGGAGGGTATCTCGACAAGGATTGATATTCCTCAGAGAATGAGCTTTCAGTTGGTCTCCAACAAAAGAGGGAGGTCCATCTGAAAAAGACTATCAGATACTCAAGTTAGTAGGAGCACAAAAATGATAATAAGTTCTTAACAATATGAGAGTTAAGAGTATGAGATAAGATAGATTGTACTTTCGGTAGAGTATGTATTGATAGATCTCTTAGGTGGCAACCTTTGGTTTGGTCGTGTGATTGTGATTTATTACTTTATAAATAGTCGCTCATTAGTAAAGGCTCATTGAGTAGGTCGTTTTATTCATAATTGTCATTAATGGCAATGAAGGCTCAGTTAGAGGATGTACATAGTCACCTGAGTTCTTTGACATTCCTGACCTTACGACGAGTAGGTACACAAGCCCCTAAGCTTGAAGGTTGAGGTGATAATCGAGCAAAGAGTGAACGAGCTATTGAGTACCTGAGTTTTTAAATATCAACCAAAACAATATGTTGGTTGAATTCCTCTGATCTATTAGGATTCTAACCTTACAGTTTGCGACAATGGCTGTTATTACCACGGGATTCTGCTTAGGGTCCCAAATGGTCGATCCTCATTGTTAAAAAGGATGTGTAGCAAGAAACGTGACGGTAAGAGGTTGATCAAGTTGACACTCCTGAGGTGTCTCTTCCTTGTCAAACTTGTGTGATTGTCGCCCGTAAAGCCACTGGCTATGGTGTTGATGTCACCCCTGTCAATGCTTACCTCGGGTATGCTTTGGTTTTTTAGCTCACGGTAGCCCAACTCCTCTCTGGGGTTCCAGCCCGATATGAGACCTTTGCTCTGCCACCGCGTCCTCCTCTCTACCCTTGCCCACGACCTCGGTGTGATCTCATGTCGTAGTTGTTGTCAGTTTGGTGTATGAAACGATTCAAGGCCCCTGATCTGACCAGTTCCTCTAGGAGGTCTTTTGCCTTGAAGCATCCTCTGTGCTATGATCGTGATTTCGGTGATAGTTGCAATGCTTAGTTGGATCCCCAAATGAATTTTTTGGGGCATGTTGGTAGTCAGACAAGCTCTAAATTACAAGCCTCCTAGAGTATTGCCTCCCTTCATGCATTGAGGGGGTGTAACTTTTAAATTTCCTTGATCTCTTCCTTTTAAAGGTTGAGAATATTGTTGGGGTTGGTGCCTTCATGGCCTTTCTCCTGACATCAACATTCTCCTCGATGTTGATGTACCTTGTCATCTTGGCTCGCAGTCGGTCCATGTCCTTTGGTGATTTAGGAGTATAAGGTATCTAATAACTTTTCGGGCGTGCATGGCCACTGTCGGATGCAGGTCTGGGATATTCAAGGTTGTTTAGGTAAACCTAGCCATGTACTGCCTCATGCCTTGTCCTTCTCCTTGTACCACATTATGTAGAGACGTCGAGGTTGCTACTATTGGTTTACAATCGGCAAATCTGAACAAGAAGAGTCTGCATAGGGTGTTGAATGAATAAACTGAGTTTCAATGCAACAAGTAGTATCATTCCAGGGCTATCCCCAACAGTGTAGTTGAGAACAACCCGCAGTGCACGACCATGTTCTCTGATAATAGGTTTGCTTGTGTTATATATGCTTTAACGTGGGCCTTGGAATTCGAGGTTCCACCGTACTTCTCCATGCTGGGCCATTTCCACTTTCTTGGTAACTGGGTCTTCATGATCCCTGGTGTGAAGGGGTGGAAGCCTTCTAGGTTGGCCTTCATCATTTTGTTGAGCAACGGGTTAGGCATCGCCTTAAAAGGTTGATGCTCATACCTTTGACTTTCCGTCATGTTGGGCCTGGCGTGGTGTTCAACTGGGTTCCTCTACAAGACGACCTACGCGTATAGGTGTAGGAGGATGTCCTTTCCCAACAAGTTGAGTACTTGGGGGAACCTTGTTGAGATTTGTCGTGTGTCCAGTGAAGTCCTGATCGTCTTGGGTGCGGTCCTCATCCCTTCAGGCAATCTGGTCTTTTACTGCCTATAACTCTGCCCTGTATTGCTCCTTCAGAGATGCCATGTCTTTCTCCATCTTGTTTTGTATTTACGTTTTCTGCAAGTTCTCCTTGTTCTTTCGAAGGAAAGCCTCAAGTTGTTTATTCACGTTGTTTTGTGAAGATTTCATGTTGATGACATATGCCAAGCTATTAATGGTGATCTTCGGAAAATGTTTTACTAGGACTCCACTGTAGGCAGAAAATGTTACTACCGGGAATGAACTCGGGGGGTATCTTGACATGGACTGAATATTCCTCAGGAGAGCTTTAAGTTGGTCTCCAACAAGGGGGAGGTTCACCTGAAAAAAGACTCTTTGATGCTTATGTTAGTAGGAACACAAAGATGATGATAAGTTTTTAAGAGTATGAGAGTTAAGAGTTTGAGATAAGATAAATCGTACTTCCTAGAGAGTAAGTATTTATAAATCTCTTAGATGACGACCTTTAGGTTGGCCATATGATTATCATTTATTGTTTCATAAATAGTCGTTCATCAATAAAGACTTATAGAGTAGGCAATTTTATTCATAATTGTCATTGATGGTAATGAAGACTCATACACACACCCAAACTCTTTGACATTCCTGATCTTATGGTGGATAGGTCACATGTACCATAAATGCTTTGCAAACAAAAAAGATTGAACATTTCAGCTTTGAACAATTGTTCTGGATTTTGAGAGTCAATGGAAAACATATAGAAAACAATCCAATACTCTCCTTACCAAGATATTCCCTAATAAACTAAGGTTACAACACTAATCACAAAATTATTTTCTCTTCTTTTTAAATAGGGAAAATAAAAAATTAGTTAATCATCAAATCTACATGCTCAAGGTTATAAGGTTTTGTGTATTTAAATGAGAAAGTTTAGACATAATAAAACTAGTCAAATTTACAAGATAAGTAAATTTGATTAACTTTTGGTAGGGAAGCAGGGCAGATTGTACGGGCTAGTCCGCGACTTGTTGAAAAAATTGCAAAGCGAGCTATCCATTCCAATCCATGGTCTGCTTAGGCCCACCCTGCATAACCCGTAGTTTGCGGGAGCTAAGTGCGGGGGTGGACTGACTTGCATAACTTAAAAATCTTGAAATTTCTTTCTACACTCTCCATATGTTTTTCATCAACATCAACTCACATTCTATTACGCATGTGTCGTGAAAATAATATTGTCAGACCATCTAAAAAAAGAATTTTATTCAAAATGTTTATTTAAAAATTATTTTTTATTAATTTAAAAAAAAAATTATGCAAGCTGGCTCGCAGTCCCGTGGGCCAATCCTTATGTGGGACCAACCTGACTTGCATTTTACAGACCAAATGTGGACCGATCTATGTAGGGTGGACCAACTTGTATTGTCATCCCTAACTTTAAAAGTGTAATAAGCTAGTTAGTAATTTATTTGACTAGTTCATTTATCTCCCAAATATTTATTTTAAAAGTTTTTAATTTATAAATTACAAGCTACATAAGTTAGCTACATAAGTTAGCTTCTGGTTTATAATTTATTTAATTTTCTTCTATCTCTTATATTTTTAATAAATTTCTTTATTATCTTTAATTTCTTTTTATATTTAGTATTACCTTTTCTTTATTTTATTGAGATTATTAATTATTATATTATTTTTAGTATTTGTTGAGTTATTTTTTAATTTTTTTTATATAGCTCAAATTTGAAAAGATTTAATATTACAAATCGAACAACCAATATTATTATATAATGTTATGTCAAAATTACACAAACTAAATATTGTGAAAAGAAAATTTAAAATAACAATAGTTTTTTTAAATATATTAAAATTTAATATTAAATTAACTCTTTATTAGATAAAATAACTTAACCAAATAAAAAAGCATATATGATTTCTTTAAAAATAATTTAAAATATTAAAAAAAACAATAAAATTTGTTTAAATTTTTTAAATTATAATTATACAATAATATATTTTTTTCCATAAAATATAAATTTTATTTATATAATAGAATTATACCATTATATGTTTTACATTTATTTACTATTTTATTAATTTATTTAATTAAGTATTTCTAATCTAATAAATTAATTTATTAATTAATTTTATCAAATATTTCTAATTAATAAAATAATATATAAGTTAGTTTTTCGAGTAACTAATGAGATATGTATTCTCTGAGGTTCCGACACTTCTCTTAAATGGCTTATCCGTGTCGGACACGTATCGGACACCAACACTCGTAGAACACGTATCAGTGAAGTGTCCAATTCAAAAAAATTTGTTGAATTTCTGATAATTATAACATAATTCTAACACAATTTTAGAAAGGATAAATACATTAATTTTTTACAAACTTAAATTTATTATATAAATTTTTATTATAATAAAAATAAGAAACAAATTTTTTTGAATTAATCATAAAAATTATTTTTTTGCTAAAGAAAATAAAACATGCTTGTATTATAAATATTTATTATCAATTTATATAATTTATAATTATATAATATATAAATCTGTATTTATATGTGGTATCTTTTATGTAATCTGTGTTTATGTGTAATGTAATCTGTGTCATGTGTCGTATCTTTTACATTCAAACCAACTGGAAATGATATCAGTAATATATGATGCTTCTAATAAATTGAAGAAATGTAAATTTTTTGTTTTTCTAAAATTAAAAAAAAAATTTGTAGAATTTAGAATATAAATAACTGGTAGTTAAAACTTTAGTAGTTAATTAAATATTAATTTAGAAATTATTTAATAATAATAAAAATTAATTTAGAAATAAATAAAAGAATTAGTCTTTAAAAATGTGTTTAATTTAACCACTAGTAACTAATTATTTGTTTTCTTTAAAATTGATTTTTATTTTGTAATTTTCGATATAATAAATAAAATATTTATACTGAAGTAAAAATTGTTAAAATAAAATTACATTAAAAAAATTCATGTAGATATTGAGAAAAGAGGAGTTATTAACGTGTCATATTCCTAAAAAGAAAGTTCTAAAATTATGTCTCAAAAATGGAAAATGGTCACTTTTTTAAAATTAAACCGATCTAAATTTAAAAGATAAATGGGCGAAAAACAACTCTTTCAAAAAATAAATACAAACTAAAATAAATTCTGAAGATAAAATAAAATACTAAAAAAGTATAATTTAATCTGCAATAGTTTATATATATATATATATATATAAAAGTTACCACACTCATACCATATTTGTATACTCATATCCTTTTCAGAACAATATGAACTATACAACTCAACTATATATACTTATAATCATAATTAGTTAATTGACGATGACATGATTCGACAAGAAATAATTTTTTTCAATGTTCATCATTCATTTGTGATTATATGATTCAAATTTATACATTTATACATGTAAGTGTAAAACTGTTTCCTATAATCATTACACTCAATTTTATATATGGTCTTATTTCATTTTCGGATTTTGGGACACCTACTAATTACAAAAACACGAACGTGATTCTTACTTAATAGATAAAGTAAACATAGATACTATCTGAAATTGATAGTCATAATTGTCGTTGGTATCTGTTTCTCTTTTTGTAATGTTCCCACACGTTCCTCCTTCGTGCCTTTGTTTTTCAGCTTTTTCTACTTTTTTAAGAATTCAACCTTTCAACCCACTAACCCGCATTAGCCCGTCTCGCAAAATCCGCAGCCTGCGTGGGTCAGTAGCGGGGCGGGACGAGCTGGCCCGCTGGCCCGAAAAAAAAATAATAATTGACTTGACAGCAATGGTCCAATGTGTGATAACTTTGAGTGAAAGAAAATTAGGTTTTCACTTTGTCCAGTGGATAAGTGACAACTTTGAGTGAAAGAAAATTAGGTTTTCACTCAAAACACAACGCAGTTATGTTGTTTGTAGTTATGTTGTTTCAAAAAACGCACACAACACACGACGCACGCTCCTTTGTAGCGTTGCTCGCTCCGCTTATGACTTCGCGTGGCTTCGCTTGCAATTGTCGCACGCTACTGTCGCTCTGCTACTACACACCGCTACTGCCTCCACTCCTCCTCTACGTTCCAAAAAAAGACATGGATCGGCTCGCAAGCCCGCGGGCCAATCCGCATGTGGAGCGGGTCATGAAAACCAGCCCGCATTTTACGAGCCTAAATAGGATGCGGGGCGGGTCGGTCCACTTTGTCACCCGTATACAAAACTGATAAAAACGTATCTTACTCCTTGTAGAAGATTTATTTGTAGTGTTTGGTAATGAATTATTCAAAAAGACCAAGATTTGGCTTGTCCAGATTTATAAGAAAGTTCTCCTGATTTATAGGATTTTTTTTACTTAAAGTTTATTATTAATTATTTTTTAATATGGTGACTCATTTGACCTCGTATAAAAATATCATATCCCTAATTATATCCATCATTTATCCTTCTTCTATTTGTTTGCTTTAGGTGTTGAAAGGCAACTATGATTTTCCTTTCCATTGATCGAAATCACAAAAATAAGGATGCAATCTATATCACTATTAGGAAGAACAATAAATACACAAAGTATAGAAATTTTCCCTTATTTATTTATTTCATCTGCAAAGTGGCTTACACACGAGTTTCCTTTTTCTTGATCTTCTTCTCCCATGTCTACAACTTCATAATCCTCTTCTTCTTCTCCATGGTTGCCACCATCAGCATCATCAAAATCATCACCTTCTTCCCTATGAGGTCGCAAAAATTCTTGAGAGGGTGTCCTTATTTCCTCAAGAACAAACCTTCCATTGTCCCTATAATTGAGAAGGAAGAAAGAAAAAAAAATTCAAAGGGAATATTCTATATCTATTTACGATAGAGGAATCTGTGATTTTTGCTATCTTTTTATCCGATTATGTGGACCTGAATATGAGTGGTTACAGAACTATAGACTTGTGGACTTTCAGCACAGCGTTGTGAGATTTACCATCTCATATTTTCAACATTCTGAATATATCGTCATTAATTGAAAGAGTTTGTAAAAATATCTTAATAAAACTCACATGAGACAAAATAAGACTTTGTGTATTATAAGGTTGTATTCACAGCATTATTCTATTCAGATTTTTGTTAAATTTGGCATCATGTATGGTACCAAGTAGCAACCGGAACTAGTTAGCCTTCACTTCGCTATCATATATGCAGATTTCTACACCACTACCTACCACTTGTAGTAATCCGTGCTGAAAAGAACATCACAAGTTACTTCATTTTTACACTTCCTCCTTCAATAATGGTTTATTCTTCTCACTTTCACTATCAGATCTTTGAGATGTAAAATGGAATGTCAAAATATCAAATTTTGTGTTATGAGAGCAAACAAAACCTTCAAGATGCTAAATGTGTTTTTTTATTTCTTTATAAATAATAAGAGAATTATGCATGTTACTTAAAAATTAGAATAAAATACAAAGGATAAACAAAATGTAGCCTCTTCTGAAGTAACAACCATGAAAGCACAAATTAAAACAAAAAAGAAACCAAAGAAAAGGAACACTTAGCTTGGTTGGTAACAATTCACAGTTAATGAATGTTTCCAACCTTACACAATTTACTTATGTTAGAAAGAAAGGGAAAAGGAGGAATTCATGATCCCAAGTTATTCACAACTTTCAAACTAACATTTTTATACTAAAAGTAAGAAAAGTGTTAAAACCATATTACATGATGATCTCTCCATTTGTGATGCAGAAACAAGAGCATGATGCAGAAAAAAGCCTATTCATTTCTCACTCGATGCCCTGGTAAAAGCATAAACTTTTGCTTCTGTGGGTCCTACCCGTCCTATGAATTCTTCCCACTTTGAAAATGGGAGTTCCATTGTACAGTTCTAAATTGATAATCTGACATGAGTTGAAAGGGGAAGGAATAATGAGTTATGATTGTGTCTATTATATGTAAACTTTAGAGCCATGATGAATCAAAATACTCTAGTCATCACCTTTTAGGAAACCAATTTGTCAATATGTATGGTAATCAATTCCCATAGACTGCAATCATTGCATTCTTTCTAAAGAAAAGTTGAGGTTAAATCAGCAACATTGATTTTAGGGCAATCTTCCTTCATCAAAGTTAGATGATAGACCTAAAGGAATGGATGGAAGTAGGAAATTATATGTAAAACACAAGATAAAAGTGAAAATAAATGGATGGTTGGATAAACATCATCTTGATGAATCCTTTGAAAAATTTTAGTAATATAGTACCATTTTATCTCTTAATTATTGAAATGGTAAAACTTTTAAAATTATCAAAATAAATAAGTAGTATCAAAATGACATCATTTCATAATATAAGATTTTAGTATAATTAAATTTTAACTAAAATTGCTGTATAATTAAATTTTAACTAAAATTGTGTGAAGGTGACATAATTTTTAATAATTTTTTAAAAAATTTACTCATTTTCATAATTAAGATAAAATTGTACTAATTAGTAAAAATTTGGAGATTAACTTATTATTATTATTATTATAGATTAGGCACCCTATACGAAATGTCTCATTTATTTTTCTTGAACCAATAATAATACAATGTTGAGATTTTTCACTAAAATTGTTATAGAGGATCTTTAACTATTGCAAAACAAAAAAATCAAATTTATATACAATTTTTTTAATAGATATAAAATGTCATTGTCTTGTCTTTATTTATATATACCAAACTATTGTGAGAAATGATTTAGGTATTAATTAGCATACCATACTACCAGTAGTACCTTAGTATCACTAAATTGATAGAACAAGAATCCAGAAGTTGGCATTTATACATTGCAACATTGACAGGTGAATGGCCTGCAATTCAGGAATAATTATGAGAAGTTGGGAACCCAAATAAACACACATAGGAAATGTTATCTTGGTATAGTGTCAGTGTGATTCTAGAATCCAACAAGTTAAACAAACCAAGGAACTAAAATTTGAACCACTTCACAAACTTGTACTTGAAACAAACTTCAATTACAATGCAAAATGTCAGAATCAAACTGCATTCCATTACAGGGATGCCTCTTTCACCGCCAGGCTTCTATTCTCTCTGATCTTGAATCTATGCGGCTCAGATTGCTGATGCCCTTTTTCTCAGCAGCCACTGTTGCATGGATCACAGGTTGCAGGCCTCTGGTTTTCTTGGACCCCTTTTTAGCACTGGAATTACTTGATTGTCCACTCTTACTCTTCCCAATGTTTCCTTTGGTTGGAAACTCACAATGTAATTCCTCCTCAAAATCCAGATTCTCAGAAGAGCCTATCAAACTGCCACATTCTCCTTCAGTTGAATAATTGTTTTGGAGAGAATCAGGGGAACATTCTAACACAGTTTTTTCAGAAACAAAGGTTTCCCCAGATCCTTCACTTTCAGTGGAAACATCATCTTGTTGACAGGACTCCAAAAGACTGTGATCCCCATTCTCATCAGAAGGCTCTAGACAAAACCCAGGAGACGATTCTACCACACAATCCTTTCTTTCTCGTAGTGTCCTTAACACAAGTGTTTTCAGGAAGTTCATAACTTGAACTGCATACATCAATGCAATCAAAGGGTCTGCCATCTGCAACCAAAAAGATTAAATTATGTGACTGAAACCTACCATAATAAGATACATCAACTATATCATACTGGCCTCTTTATCACTCTGGCCAAAAAGGACACTATCAGAACTTCATTGAGGTAAAAGTATTGTGACAAATCACAATGACCCTGCAATGTGCCAGACACAAAAGGCCTGTTTGGAAAACTTTTGCATAAACACTTTTAGAAAAGAAAAATGAAATCAACTTCTCCATAAACTAAAATTAGCTAATGAACAAGTTAAATATCAAATTTTGGACAAGCTAATAGGAAATAGCTTCTACAAATTTTAGTTCCTGCATAAATTAATTTTAGCTGATTTTATCTTTCTTTCTTATTTTTCTCTTCTAGAAATACTTTTTCAAAAGTTTCCCTAAACATATCCAAAGAACTAAAGCTTTTAAAACTTCACCCATTTACATGACTACAACAAACAGATAGCAGAAGAAATACTTTACTTTGAGAATAAAACTTGATTTGGATCTCCAGGATGTCTACATGTAATGTAGTAGTAAATTAGAGAATAAAAATTATCTGGAACTCACATGAGTCATGTTTGGGGCAAAAACCATGGCGATGTTGCGTGCATTCATCTTATTAAGGCGTTCCTCTTGGACAACATCAGCCATCAGATTGATAGCCCAGTCCAAGAGGGAAGCTTCGGTTTGAGGTAGCTGCCTCACTAGTTCAGCACAATCATCTTCAGTCTGGCATTGCATTACATGCTCTGGTGACAAAGAATCCAGAACACCAGTAGGAAGCTCCCTAAACCAAGCCTTGAAAAGCACAAGAATGTAAAAATCAAATGATCAATTGGACATGGACACACCTCTCCTCACACCAAAAAAAAAGAGATAGTAAGCACTAAGCAGCAATAATCAGGGTATTTCTAAACATGTACCATGTTTCTTTTTGATATTATACCTTAATTAGTCCAGCTAAACAATGTATATCAACATCTTCTGGGACCAATCCCCTGTTTAATTGATTCCTAACATTCTCCTCTTGAGTATTGTCTGCATTAATTCTGAAAATTCCCTCTGCCTGCATATGGGTAAATTCAATTGTTTAACCGAGAAGGAGCATACATATAGTCATTTTGTAAACTGAAGTAACGATCAAGTTTGTATAGAGAGGTGGATTACAAAGCAGGACTCTCATTTTTCATTTTGGCGTATTCTAAATTGTGCTCAGTTTTTTAATTCAGTGTTATGAAAAATTGTGAAAGGCAGAAGCAAAGCTGAGAAAGATCTAGGTGATGAACCTGCAACCCTCCGAGAGCATACAAGTGCCTTTGCATTAGTAAAAGTATGGTTGGAACACTGTTCCCTCTGGTGTCATATGATAACTGCATGGATTCTGTTGAAACTCCAAAAACAGTTGCACTGCACGAAAATGAAAGCAAATACACCAAAAACCAACAACATATTAGTTATTTCCATCATAAATCATGATAGAGACAAGTAACATATTTATTCAAACAAATATCATACAAATTTTCTAAAGCAAACTTTTTACACATTGTGTCATATAATATATCACGTGCAAGTAACAGGCAGAAATAATCCATAATAAAACACGCAATCCACAACTTAAATCCTTTAAAAGTGATTCAAAAACATTATTGAATAGTGTTGTAGACCCCTCTTTGAAGGATTCATATATGGAGAACTTTCCAATAGAGGATGAACCTCATCATCATAACCACAAATCACTGGATCATAGCCCAAAAATCTTTCAGAGGCAGCGATTCTTAGAGTTCCAACACCACCCCAAGTAAGAAACACCAAAATAACTGAATCAGGAACAGTAGAAATAGGCCAAAAGAGACCTATTAAGGTATTTTTCTCTAATTTTAACATTCAACTCACTTTCCGTAAACATTGCTTAACTGTCAGAATCATATCTCTCTAAATTTAACAATTTACTCCTATTCTATAATGATTGACTTAAGAATCATATATCTCCAATTTTAACAATTCACTCACATTCTACAGTCATTGACTTGAGTATCAGAATCCTTGCAGAAGAGTTAGGCTCATGTGTATAACAAGAGCTTATTACCATAAATATATGTCACTTCTGAAATAATTTCACTAAAATGGTTTCACTTTTTCCATAAAAGCATTACTTTTTGAAAGACAGATATCAGAAAAAATAATTTTTTTATGAGCCTAAATCTGCTGAAATTGGGGGAGGGAGAGAGTATATGATAAGCAACATGTAACATTATGACATAAGATAAATTAAAAAGGGAACAGCGTGGCCAGCACGTACCTAGCACTGGGAGACCTTGTGGAGACTTCTGGTTCGAACTCACGTGGCAAGCCCAAGAAGCCATTGAACCTGTCGAAGGTGACATGCGCAACATGGCGCACGTTAGTGGGCCAGCCAATCTCCATGGCGCAGAGTTCACCTCTCCCCTCACTCTTGCAAGCAATCAAAGATTTCCTCAAAAGGGTCACAAGAATGGCCAGCAGCGACAGCTCCTGTTGCGTCCTGTCTGTGACCCCGCGCGCGTCACAGTCGGTGACCGTAGCAAACCCCTCCGCCACCGCAGATGAGGGTGGCGCCGGTTCTTGCTCGGCGGAGACAATCAGAATGCCGTCAGAGGAAGAAGCGGTTGGCGACGAAGAAGAAGAGAAATGAAGCACCTCGGTCATGGCTCGCACTTGAAAGGAAAAAAAGGAAAAAAAAAAAACTCTTTTTTCTTGGAAGATAAAAAATGGAAGAGAAGAGAGTGGCCCTTAACCAAAATTAAAGAAAATGTTTGGTTTTGATAGCCAAGTTGTTGTCTTTTTGGAGTTGGATCCAAGAAAAAGTGTCCCCAACAATGTGGAACGTGAGTATCATTAACTGGGATTTTTTTAATGTTGTTTATGTTGAAGTGTGTGTGTGTTTTTGAAGAAGTGGAAGAAAGATGATGATGGTGTGAGAAAAGTGGTGGGAAAAAGAATTGAAGAGGGTGAAATTTTACAGCACAACAGTAGTTAAGAGCAATAATAGTGTTTGGTGGAGAGAAGGTGAGTGAGTTGTGTCATTTATCCAACTTCCATTTCACAAGAATCCAAAGCTCCAGCCACACTTGTAAAATCTGGTCTGCAATTTCCTCTCCATTGTCAACACCAGAGAACTCACTTCTTCATCAATCACTTCATTCAGTGAAGAGAGTAGTTAAGAGTTATTATGCATTTATTTCTATTAAATTATTAGCAGTAAATTAAATTCTGAAAGGATATGTTTTAAGATAAAACTATTTATCCTATTAATCAAGTGTTTCTTTTCTTAGTCCATGGCAGATTCAGTCTTGTCAACATTCTTTCTTATATTTTATTTATACTTCATGTGTTAGATAAATGTAACTTCTAATAAATGAATTAATATATATGTAACTTCTAGTATATTTATCCTACTAATTAACATTGTTAATAAATTATTCATAAAGAGAAGATCAGAGTCAGTTGAGTGTAATTCACATGGTATTTTATGAGTCAGTTTCCTTTACCTTACTAGCTTCCTTAACCTTACTGCTATGTTTGTTTTTCATGAAAGATTTTTGTGAGTGAAGAATATAGAAAAATACACAAAATTCAATGAATAAAAAATTATTTAAAATCTGAAAATAAGGCAAAATACTTTTCACGTTTTTCCTTCATATAATGCAAAGATTTTCTTGCAAAGCTATGTATAATAAAATATATATTTATAATTGTATGAATATATATTTTATTATATATATGTTTATATTTTTATATTATTAATTATTAATATTTATATTATAATAAATAAATATAATTAATTGCATTTATTTAATATAAAAAAAATATTATTATTATTAAAATAATTAAAATTATAAGTAAATATAAAATAATAATTATAATAAACAAGAAATTTATGAAATAAAAAATATTATAAATAATTAAAATAATTATAAAGAATAAATAAAATTAAATAATAGTAATAATAATAAAATTAAAATTATTAATTATTAATTATTTTTTATTTTTTATTTTTTATTTAGTTAAAATTAATTTATAATAATATAAATAAATTATTATATATATATTATTTTATAATTTTTAAAATTTATTATATCTATCAAGTTAAAATATATATTATATTAAATATATATTTTATAATTATTAAAAATTTACTTAATACCTTTTA
>Ga0123342_1007329_pt1 | contig 14638 bp, 17 predicted proteins | sample Turbeawhitnodule_FD_89960 | JGI IMG/M metagenome (GOLD analysis project Ga0123342, IMG submission 89960) | Root nodule microbial communities of legume samples collected from Mexico - Turtle bean Mexico white nodule | ecosystem: Host-associated > Plants > Roots > Nodule | place: Mexico: Nepantla...
GACGAATCTCAATGTGCTTTGTTCTTGAATGTTGAATCTGATTTTTGGTGAGATTTATAGCACTTGTATTGTCACAAAGCAAAGGAACCTTGCTAATCTTTAAGCCAAAATCTTCTAGCTGCTATTTGAGCCAAACAATTTGTGCACAACAACTTCCAGCAGCAATGTATTCAGCTTCTGCAGTGGAAAGAGCCACACAAGCTTGTTTCTTGCTATACCAAGAAATGAGACTTTATCCAAGAAGATGAAAAGTGCCACTTGTGCTTTTTCGGTCCATCTTGCACCCTACAAAATCAGAATCAGAATATCCAATTAAGTGTATAGGAGAGTGAGAATGATACCATAAACCAACATTGGTTGTTCCTTTGAGATAGTTTAGAATCCTTTTTGCAGCCTTGAGATGAAATTCCTTTGGATTTGCTTGGAATCTTGCACAAAGACACACGACAAACATGATATCTGGTCTACTTGCTGTAACATAGGGTAAGGAACCAATCAATCCTCTATATTTTGTTTGATCTACTCTTTTCTAGCCACATTAGCATCCATATAACAGCTTGATGGCATAGGTGTGCTAGCTTCTTTGCAACTTTCCATTTCAAATTTCTTGAGAATTTCTTTGCAATACTTTGATTGACATAGTAAAATTCCATCATAGACATTTCAAGAAAGAATGAAATCTCCTCCATCATAGACATTTCAAACTCACCTTGCATAGCAGCCACATATTCTTCACATAAACTATCCTTGGTTGAACCAAAAATGATGTCATCAACATAGATTTGGACTAAGATAATTTAAAAATTTGACTTCTTAATAAAGAGAGTCTTGTCAATCATCCCTCTCTCATAGCCATTGGATAAAAGAAAATTACTAAGTCTCTCATACCACTGTCTTGGAGCTTTCTTAAGCCCATACAAGGCCTTTTTCAGCTTGTATACATGGTTGGGATGTTGATGATCTTCAAAGCCCGGTGGTTGTTCAACATAGACTTCTTCATTGATGATTCCATTAAGGAAAGCACTCTTAACATCCATTTGAAACAGTTTGAATCCACTCATACAAGCAAAGGCCAGCAGCAACCTTACAACTTCTAATCTTGCAACTGGAGCAAAGGTTTCAACATAATCAATGCCTTCTTCTTGATTCTAACCTTTGGAAACTAGTCTTGCCTTGTTTCTAATAATCACACTAGCCTCATCTAACTTGTTTCTGAAAACCCATTTAGATCCAATGATGTTCATCTCATCTGACTTGGGAACAAGAAACCATACATCATTCCTAGTAAACTCATTCAGCTCTTCATGCATTGCAACCACTCATTTCTCATCATTAAGTGCTTCTTCAATTGACTTTGGTTCAACTTGAGAGACAAAAGTTGTATGCCTGCAGAAGTTTGAGACAGTACTTCGTGCAGAAACATTTTCCTTTATCTTCCCAATGATGCTTTCCACTGACAAATCCCTTGGAATTCTCCATTCTTTAGGCAACTCATCCTGCTGCAGAATTTCAACCGATTGTTTCGACGAATCAATCGGTTGTTTTTTTGGACAGGATTCCAACTTTTACATAATGATGTTCTGTTCATCCTCTTCAGTGTTGTTCTTTGAGGATTTCATATCTTTGTGATCAACTTCATCAAATACCACATGAACAGATTCTTCTACAGTCACGAGTCTCTTGTTGTAGACCCTATAAGCATGACTATTTGAGGAGTAGCCAATAAAGATACCATTGTCAGCTTTTTCACCAAACTATCCCATATTTTCTTTCCCTTTATTCAGAACAAAACAGTTGCATCCAAACACTTTTAGGTGACTAATGTTTGGCTTCCTTCCATTGAAGAGTTCATAAAGAGTTTTCTTCAAGATTGACCTTAGGATCACATAACAAGAGGTGCTAACAACATCAACCCAAAAATATTTGGGTAGGGAGGATTCATTTAGCATGGTTCTTGCTAATTCTTCAAGAGATTTGTTCTTTCTTTCCACTACTTCATTCTATTGAGGAGTTCTTGGTGCAGAAAAGTTGTGCAGGATCCCCATCTTTTCAGAGAATTTGCTGAATTTCTCATTTTGAAATTCCCCTCCATGATCAGTTCTTATAGAACCAATGTTATTGCTTTTTGTGTTTTGTAGTCTTCTAGCAAGATTTTTGAAGGCACAGAAAGCACCACTCTTTGATTCCAAGAAGAGTGTCCATGTACCTAGAAAAAGCATCAACAATAACAAGAGCATAATAGTTACCACCAAGACTCATGATTCTAGAAGGACCAAACAAGTCCATGTGCAACAACTCAAAGGGTTTTGAAGATGAAACAACATTCTTTAATTTGAAGGAATGTTTGATTTGTTTCCCCTTTTGATATGTTTCACATATGTGGTCCTTCTCAAACTTGAGATTGGATAACCCTATCACAAGATCTTTTGAAATTAATTTGTTCAAATGATTCATGTGAATGTGGGTTATTCTTCTATGCCATAACCAAGATTCATCATGCTTAGAAAGAAGACAACCAATGGAACTAGAAGAAGAGATATCTAAGAGATAAACATTGTTGATTCTTTTACCAATCAACATTACTTCCTTTGTCTTGAAGATCCCTACAGAGAAATCTCACGGGATTTGGCTTGAAGATGACTTGATAACCCTTGTCACACAGTTGGCTAATGCTAAGCATGTTGTGTTTTAGACCTTCTACATACAAGATATCATGAATCAATAAGTTGCTCTTGTCTCTTATAGAGCCTCTTCCAAGAATTCTTTCTTTGTTGTTGTCTCCATATGTCACATGCCCTTCTTGTTTGAAAGTGATGTTCACAAACTTAGATTTATCTCCAGTCATGTGTTTGGAATAACCACTGTCCAGGTACCACAGTTGCATGCTTTCCATCACATTTCCCTACAAAAGACAAATTCAAGTACCAAGATTTGGTCCCCTTACAAAAGTGGGTCCTTTTGCATTACATTTATCACTAGGAACTTCAGAGTCTTTGGGAATCCATCTCATAATACCTTTAGGAACAAAATATTTCTTAATTTTACAGAATCTAATAGAGTGACCTCTCTTCATGCAATAAAAACATGTAACAACCGGTTGTTTCGATTTTCAATCGCTTGTTTTTCTGGCAGTTTTTGAAAAATAGTTTGAAAACTTATTCTTCTTGCTCTGTGGATTAAAGCCTAATCATGCTTTTCCAAAAACACAATTTTGAGATGCCAAGACATTCTCAAAGTTGGATTTACCCTTTGAAAGTTTATCCACAGTTTTCACAAGGTTGTGAACCTTCTTTTCAAGAGATTCACAATTTTCACAAACAAGAGAGTCACACTTGCAAGAAGAGTTTTTGTAAAGCATTTCAAGATTTTCAAAATCGGGTTTTGAATTCTCCAACTCTTCTTCTAGTGCCTTGACTCTATTTTCATGCTAGTTGTTCAACCCTTTCAATCAGTTGTTTAAGAGAGCCAATCGGTTAGCTTCCTCATGAGTTTCTTTAAAAGTTTGAAGTAATTGACTATAGTTTTCAGTATTTAAAGAAGTACAAGAACTTGCACTACTTACATCATCTTCCTTTTTGGTCATCAAACACATATTGACTCCTTTTTTATTTTTCTTTCTTTTCCTTCTTGTCCTTGCTTTCTTTGCTTCATTGATACTCTCATGAGCTGCTTTAAGTGTATCCCACATCTCTTTAGCAGATTCACATTTTGAGACCCTGAAAAACTCTTTAGAATTTAAGGCAGAGGTGATAATATTTTGGGCAATGCAATCAAACCTTGCCCTTTTATTTTCATGATCAATTCATTGGGACCAAGGTTTTTCAATAAAAACATCATCCTTTCCAAGCTTAAAAGGGTCATTTTCAATAGCATCCCATATTCCTCTATCTAAAGATTCAACAAAGAATTTCATTCTAACCTTCCAAAACTAATAGTTCAAACCACAAAACAAAGATGGCCTGTTAATTGAGGCACCCTCCCCAAAAAGTAGTTCTTCAACCATAAAAAAAGATTTAGGATCGAAAACTTGAGTAACTACAAGAACTTACCTCTGATACCAATTGTTAGAATATATGGCCTTAAACAATAGGGGGGTGAATTGTTTATAAGAGATTTTCAAAAACTTTAGAAGGTTCAATGAAATTCTGTGTAGAAATCCAGAAGAGGAATCAAGTTAGCTAAGAACACAAACTGTTTTAAAGCAAAACACAGAAAAACAATCGGTTGTTTCTTCAAATCAATCGGTTGTTTATACCAATTAAAACTTAAACAACTTAAAAATAGAATTTAAAGGAGTTAAGAGAAAGAGAAATGCACACAAATAGTTTATACTGGTTCACTCTTACACCAAGAGCTACATCTAGTTCCCCAAAACCACTGGGTATGAGCAATCAAACCAGATTACAAAACACCACACACCAAAGTAGTGACCTTGAACCCCTCAAGAAACACACTACCTTTGGCAAACCAAACCAAGAGTGTTGATCATGAACACCTCAAGGACACACAACACTCCTTGGCAATGCAACAACAGAAATACAGAAGATTGAGAAAGGATTACACCTGATCAAAGAACAATATGAAAAGAATACAATTGCAATCCTATTCCACTCTCTCTTCAAAATCCAAAGCTTGATGTGAATCTTGGAAACTTGAGATCAAATATGTCAAACTGAATTTCTCAAAACTGTTTCTTACTCTTTAGAAACATATAACAAACTATTTATATTTTCAAAATATTTGCCAAAATATTTAATGAAGGAGTGTATTCAGTTAGAAATCATTTAAAACAAATTCACCAATCAAAAACAAAATTTTGTTAGGATTTTCAAAGAAACAATCGGTTGAAACCACGAAACAACCGATTGATTTGGTTTGACAGTTTAGTTAACCAAGTCAAACAACTTTCAACCTTTTTCAAAACATCTAAGAACAAAACAACCGATTGATTCGACAAAACAACAGGTTGTTTTTCACTTAGTTGGAAAAACATATAATTTCAAAAAGGTTTTAATTCACATATGTTTTAGATTCAACAAAAGAGTGGATCACACTTTAATCTACCCAAATCCCACCCACACACAGCAACAACACTAGCCTTTCATCAAACACCTTTGATTTGGATTCTTCAAAGCATTTGATCACTCTTGATCAACACGTAAGAGTGTCATCGGCCAAGAGGAGGACGCAAATTGTGTCGACCAAACCCATAATAGGCAAATGCAAAAGAAAAGTTGTCTGGGCTGGCTCGACACCTGACAAAGCGAAAAGAAGGTGAAAGAGAGAGAGAAAAAAGAGATTGTGTTGGCCTAGCTCACGCAAAGTTTTTCGTCATTACTTTTGTGTCCGTTTTGCGTCGGCTTAACCGATGCAAATTATGCTTGTTGTATGGCTTGACCGACACATACAGAAAGAAATTAATTACTTTGAAAATTCTCGTTATTAAATTATATTTATTATGTAATTTTAGTTGATAAATTAAATAAAATTAGAGGTATATGTTGTCTTAGCGGACGCTATAGTCGTTGTAGGACATGCGTCAGTTTGACCGATGCAAGTTATATGTCAGGCACGTTGTTTTGTGTCGGTCTGAGTTTACGCAAAATTATTAATAAATGCTAACTTTGTCTCCCCTCGGTCAGTTTCTCCCAAATCTCAACCTAATTTTTATCTCTGTGCAACTCTCTCTCTTTGTTGCTTCCTCTCATAGCTCACTCTCTCGACCGCTTCCTCTCTACACCACCACCTTCCTTGGTCGCTCCCTCCGCTCCGCTACTTCCTCTCTGCGACATGTTTGTTTCCCTTTCAGCTTCCATCTTTCTCTTCAATTGATCTTGCAACAATAAACGAACAACTTATTTTTTTTCTTTTTTTTATTTCAGCTCCATTTATTGTATACGACGAAGCTCCCTCTTCGATTTATATGTACTTTGGTTTTGGATTTTTGAATGGTAAATTCATATTGAAGTTTTAGTTTGGATTGTTGAATGAGCTATTTTGGTTTAATCAATTTTTTAGATAAAATCTGTTAAAATCATAGCTTGAACCAGGTTAGTTTAAAATTGGGCGACTCGATATAAAGTTTGTTAGTGAAATATGTTGGCTATTTCTTTTATTATATGTGAGATAAGAAGTTAATTATTGACTTAGTTATCTAATTCATAAAATTATTCTCGCTCACTAAAAGAGTGTCATGTGGCCATTGCAATTTTTTTCCAGCTTTTATACATCGGCTTAACCCACACATAGTTTTTTGTTATTATTTTTATGTCGGCTTGGCCCACGCAAATTGCATCCGTTTTGCGTCGACTTGGTCTATGCAAAGTGCGTCCATTTTCCATCGTTGATTTTCATTACTTTGCGTCCAATTTTGACCGATGTAAATATGACTTTTTCTTGTAGTGAAAGTACTACTCCTCAAACATATAATGATGATTAGTAAAACATGCAATATTTAGGCGAAATACAATTACCAACACATACAAATATCCATAATCACCACTTGAAGTACACTAGAACAAGCACAATAACAATATTAAACAATATGAGAACATGAAAAAGCTTTACATTTCATATAATTTTTCTGTGAATAAAACAAATTATAAAGTTCTTAAAGTAATTTGTCTATATCATTTATACTAACAATTAATTAATAAATCTTAATTATTCTTTTACACTTTTCTCTTAATTATTTTTTATATTACCCCAAGCTCAATGAACATGTGCTTAAGAAGAGTTTAGATGTGACTGTTGGGTACCTTGATATGAGAAGTGATGTTGACACATTAAATGTTATGTCATAGACATGAAAACGCGTCATTCGAGTTTTGCACTTTTTTATCAAAGAGATCTAACGGTTGGCAGGTCGTGTCGTTTCGAATGTCGAGCATTGTACCCCTTTGATTGGAGGTGAATATAACGGTGTTGATGGACTGATGCTTCAGTTTTTCTTTTTTTCCAAATCTATAAATAAAGGTGTCTTTTAAACATAATTACGTTTTCTTCTACTTTAGTGCTTCTGAGTTATAAAGAGTTGTCCTAGTGCCGAATGCTTTCCAATTTCCTTTTCTATGTTTGTGCTTCAAGAGGTTAGTAATGGCTACCTTTTCTTGGTCTACTAGTCTTCCTTCGTGTTCTTCTTCTTTTGAGCGTACACATTCTGAACCTTATGAGGTGAGGGATGTGGGTTGTTATATCCAGGCGGTCGACCGTGCGCCGATCACATTGTTATCCAGATTATGAGTGGGTTGATCCACGTGTCCTTGATATCCCTACTTGTTTTAGGGGTCCTTCCGCTTTAGATGGATTTCTATCTAAAGTTTATATATTAAAACCTGACTCCCCATCAGATGCGGTTGTAGTCGGTAGTTTTAACCATACCGACTGAGTCTGTCACGGTCTGGAAAATGGTCTTTAGGACTTTTTCTTTGTTTATAGTTGTCTTTTTAACAATTTACCCATAAATCTTCCCTTCGATGATTTTACAATGGGGGTCCATAGGGTCCTCAATGGTTATCCTACCCAACTTCATCCAAATTCTTGGGTCGCTATATACCTTTACGCTTATTTGTGATGCCTTTCGGTTGAGGTTGTCCCCTCAATCTTTTCCCTTCTATTATAATTATCGGTCGACTCATATTGTGGGTTGGCTATCTTTGACAAGCCTTCCTTGTGGTATTCTATTTACCCTTTTTACCTCTTCCTACGAGAACTTCAAGGAGAGGTATTTCAAGTTTTTTGTTAAGCCAGATGGTAAGCCCGATTTTTATGATTCTAAGGGAAAACCTAAATCTCCATTTCATTGGACTCAGTCGTTTACGCATTATAGTTCATGGTCGAGGTCTTCGATGACCCCTTAGGATAAAAAGTCTTTCACCTGTTCGATCAGCTTTTGAATAGGCTTCCTACTCAGAATATTCTGCTCTTGTCTTTAAATTCATTGACTAGGTCGAGTCCGATCGATAAGCTCTCTTGACTTATGTTAATATCAAATAGTTGACGTCGTAGAGAAGGATCCCCAACTTCTTCTGGGATCATAGCTTCAGTACTGTACGTCAGACTATATGGAGTTTCCTGAGTAGTAGTCTGAGGTGTACAACGATAAACCCATAGAACTTCGATGAGTTCTTCGGTCCACTTACCCTTCTCTATACCGAGCCTTTTCTTTAATTCATACTTTATTTGCAACTTCGACTTGCCCATTGGTTTGGGATGTTCCACCGAATTGGTGATGTGCTTGATGTGAAGTTTTTCTTAAAATTCTGTTAATCTGCGATTGATGAATTGTCAACCGTTATTAGTGATAATAACGTGTGGTATACCAAAACAACATATGATATTCTTCCATACGAAATTTTGAACATTTCGTGCAGTAATGGTTGCCTAAGGTTTGACCTCTATCCACTTAGTGAAATAATCAATTCCAACTAAGAGAAACTTACAGTGTCCTTTTCCTAGCTAAAGGGCCTAATGATGTCCATTCCCTACTTTGCAACGGGCCATGGGGAGAGAATGTAATGTAGGTTTTCGAGCTTCTGATGAGATAGGGTGCCATATTCTTGGCCCTTCAAGCATTTGTGCACAAACTCAGTGCAACCACCCTGGATGGTCAGCCAGTAATATCCCGCCCTGAGTACTTTAGTAGCCATAGTTTGTGCTTCTAAATGACTTCCACATACGCCTTCATGTATTTCATGCATGACATAGTCGTCCTGATCTGTTGGGATGCATTTTTTAATAACGGTTGAGTGTCCCTCGACGATAGAGATCATAACCAACAAGGACAAACTGAGCTGTCTATTGCCCCCATTGTTTCGTCTTCTTGTGCTCCACATTCACCATTTTCCAAGAAGCATTTCATAGGTTTCATCCATGTCTCTTTTTCAACAATGGTCATACACTCATCCATGTTGACGATAGGATTCTTGAGAATTACATAGATGACTGAACGATGAAGCCCTTTCTTTTTGGTAGTGGCCAACCTTGAAAGCATGTCAGCTTTGGCATTATGCTCGCATCGAATGTGTTTGATTTGAACATTATTGAATTTAAACATCAGATTCCGAACGAGGTGATAGTATTTTTTAGGGCTGGGCAAAAAATTCACTTTTATTAAATTGCTCAATTTTTGTATTGCTCTAATCCATTAAAAATCCATTTATTTAAGTCCAGTTTTTAGTTTGATCCACATTTTATTATATTTTCATAGCAGATCTCCATTTTGTTTATAAAGATCTTAAAAATTAGAAAATCCAAATTTTCAATCCAAATTTTGGAAATTAATCTCTCTCTATTACCTCTATCCAAACCATCTTTCTATAATTTTTTCTCATTTGTGGTCTTCTCTCTCTCTCTATTTCTCTCTCTTCTGCACCTCTTATTCACTTTTTAAAATTTTAGTTTCTCTCTCTTGGTTCCACCTCTCTCTGAATCTCCTGCACCTCTTGTTCACTTTTTTTTGAATTTTATTTACTCTCTCACACACACATTATTATGCAATCAAGTTTTATACATGTTATTTATAATTTTATTTGTTCCAATATTTTTTACATAATAAATAGATATAATATTTTCAAAGTTTAACTAAAGTATTATAGGTAGGTATATTTTAATGTTAAGAATTTATATAATATGTTATTTTTAATTTTTTAGTTTTATTAAATTATAACTTTATTATATTTTTTTAATATTTATATAATATTATGACTTTTTTACATATTATTATATTAATATTATGTTAATTTTTTAAGAAAACATGAATTTTGATTTAAAATACATTTTTTTTATAAAAATATGGATTTTTATTTAAAATCCAATCCAAATATGTGGATTTGGATATCCAAATTGTTTTTATTAAAAATATGGATTTGGATTATAAATCTGATCCAAATATTTCGATTTGGACTGGATTTGGATTGGATTACCCAAAATCCAATCCATGACCACCCTTACGGGTGAGAGTCACTTTTACTTTCTCTCTCTTTATTTAATTATTTTTTATATTTGCAGTAAAGACTTTTTCACCTCAAAATCTACTTTAATCGGTTTGAATACTAGTTGAGAATCACTCCTATAGATTAGTTGTTGGGCTTCCATGTCATGTGCTAAAGTAAGCCCAACCAAGGTGGCCTCATACTATGCTTTATTATTTGACGTTTTGAAGTCAAACTTCAATGATTGTTCAAGGAGAAAGATGCCCAGGCCTTCAAGAAAGAATCCACATGTAAGGTACATTGAAGATCTTCATCTTTATTTAGTATAGGGCTGAGTTCAGTCATGAAATCGGCTAAGGTTTTGGACTTGATTGCCCCCCTTGGTTGGTATTGTATGTGAAATTCAGATAATTCAACGACCCATCTAATCATTCGTTCGACCAAATCAAGTTTAGTTAGGATCTTCATAATAGGATAGTCGGCCTGTACTATAATATGGTTAGGAAATACATTCGCATCCTTCTCGCAGTGATAATAAGTGTCAGGTTCACCTTTTAAATCATTTGATAGCAGACTTTTGCACAGTGTAGGACTCAGCTAATGAAATAGACCGATCGTTTCTCTTTTTCAATTTCTTGTACTAAGGTTGCACTGACTGCTTCTTCCGAGACCGCAAGATATACTATAATTGGTCGTTGGTCGTTCGATTTTTGTATCACCGGAAGGGCTGCAAAGAATTCTTTTAAGTGGAGAAAGATTTTTTCACACTTAGGTGTCCATTGGAATTTTGCCGCTTTTCTCAATAATTGGACGATAAGCCTAGTCTTTTCTGCCAATTTTGGCACAAATCTGGATAGGACGGTTAGCCGACCGATAAGCTTCTTAATTTCTTTTGTATTCTCAAAGCTTCTCATTTTAGTGATAGCCCTACACTTTTCTGGATTCGCTTCGATGCCACGATGGGTGCATAAAGCCTAGAAATTTTCCACCTTCTAGCCCGAACGCACACTTGTTGAGGTTAAGCCACATACCATGATCTCTGAGAGCTTTGAAAACTTCTTTGAGAACTTGAATGTATTGTAGACATAAATCAGACTTAACCACTATGTCGTCAACATATACTTCGACATTTCGGTCGAGCATTCCTTTGAAAATCTGATCAATTAGTCTCTGGTAGGTTTCACCATCGTTCTTTAAGCCGAACAACATGACTTCGTAGTAGAAGTTATTGCAGTCAGTCATGAAAGTTGTTTTCTCCTTGTCCCTTGGCTGCATATGGATTTGGTTATATCCAGAGTATGCATCTAGAAATTCAAAACATGATGATTGGCCGCCCTGTTTATTGGCAGTCGATGCTTGGCAAAGGGTAGGCATCTTTCGGACAAGCTTTGTTGAGATTGGTCTAATATATGCACATCCTCCACTTACCATTAGATTTTTTAACCATGACCACATTTTCCAACCATGTGGTGTACTGTGCTTTTTTAATGAAGTCGACTTTTACAACTTGTCAGCTTCCTTGTGTGTTGCATTACGTTTCACTTCACCCATCTTCCTTTTCTTCTGAGCGACTGGTCGTGCCTCTTTATACACTGAAAGGCAATGTGTAATAACATCTAGACTTATCCCTGACAAATCAACATTTTAGTAAGTGTTTGACTTACTAATTTGTTGTTGGTAGGGTTCAAGGTGTGTGTTGTATGATCTTCATCACGTAGGGGTAATGGGCGAAGTTCCTCGCTAGGCTCAATACGAGCATCATTTAGTTGGGATCAAGATGTACCAATGCAACCATATGTTCCCTTTAGAGAGATCCTGGTTCTCGAGAGCGATCTCTGGTCGACATTTTTAACCTTGGTGACTGTCCTCTCTATGTTCCCGAGACTGTCCACGTGGTGATACTCTGTAACGTAGTTGATTGGTTGGTTCAAATTTAAAACTTGCAATGTAGCATTCTCGTGCTACCTTTTGGTCGACATGAACGGTGACTATGTCACCTGAAGCCGATGGAAACTTCATGGCAAGATGTGGAGTTGATACTATTGCTCTAAGACGATTGATGGACCACCGTCCGAGCAAAATGTTATATGAAGTATTGGCATTGACAAGGAGATACTAACCCTAATGGTTCTGCAGAGGTATTTTCCCTCACCGAACGTGGTATATAAATCAATATATCCACGCATGTCCACTTGTTCACTTGTTCACCAGAAAAACCTACTATCTGGTCATCATATGGCTAAATTTCTAACTCTCGAATCCTAATTTTCTTGAAGGTTTTCCAATACAGAATATCGACCGAGCTGCCTTGGTCTACGAAGAATTTGGTGAGGGAAAACTTGTCGATTTCAACCGTTATGACCATAGGGTCATTTTGGGTTGGATTAATAGTGGTGAAATCATCACCTGTAAAAAGTATTAGTGGAATCCTCGGTCGATCTCTTACTGTTGTTGAGTTGACTGACTCAATGGCCATAAAAGTTTCTTGCGGACAAAACTTGAAATCCTCCGCTTGGGGCTTTCACTCTATCGTTATTGTTTTGAAGGACGTCGATCGTCCTTTGGGTGACATGATTAGTCAATGTCGTGACCGTGTCGAGGATATGGCTCCTTTCGTTCCTCCCTAGAGGGATATCATTCCCTTTGTAGAGATCTATGTGAGTTCCAGCTTGTCGTTTGGATGAATCTACGTAAGTGACTAGCTAGGATGAGTTCTTCAATTTTCTCCTTTAGTGTTTGGCACTCCTCGGTATTGTGACAAATTACAATTGTAACGACATTGTTTACACATATCTGCATCCCTAGGACTTTGTAACTATTTTAGTGTAGAGATCAAGTCGGCATTCAACACTTCGTCCATGATTTTTTCCCAATCATCATTTAATGGGGTATAAGTATGGAACCGAGGACCTCAGTTCTCCTTGAATCTTTCAAACTGACCAGGCACATATCTACTACCGTAGTTTTTATGCTTTCCCTTGTCTCCTTCAGCATCTACTCGAGCATTCTTGTGATAACAACACAATTCTTCAAGTTGCATGAATTTAGCCGCCCAGTTTCTCAGTTAAATTAAGTTTTTTTGCTAGTTTTTTTATTAGACTATCAAATAACTGATCGGGTAAGAGAGACGAGGTCAAATTATGCATGGCTACCTTTGGGATGATATTTCTGATGCTTTTGGACAATTTGCTAAATCTTTCCATGAACACCCATAGAGGTTCTCCCTTCTCTTGTCTTATGTTGACAAGAGCTATAAATGTTATGTGGTGTGGTCGGCTAGTTGCAAACTGAATGCCAAACTTGGCTGACAAAGTTTTAAAGTTATCGACCGAGTCGGACGGGAGTTGAATAAACTAACTAAGTGCTCCTTCTTCCAAAGAGGTAGGGAAAACCTTACACCATTCTGATTTATCTATGGTGTAGAAATTCATTTGCATTTTGTAGACATTCATGTGTTCATTCGGATTTGTGGTGCCATCATAGAGCTTGATGTTCAATCCCTTCCCTTTAGGAGGGAGTTGTGGTTCCATGATTTCGTTAGTGAAGGCATGTCCCTTCAGGTCATCGTCCTCCTCAATGACATGAATAAGTTCAGTATGATGTCTAGATTGTTAGAATATATGGCCTTAAAGGAGAGGGGGTGTGAATTGTTTAAGAAAGGTTTTTGAAAGCTTTTCAAGGTTTAATAAAATTCTTTGTATGAATCCAGAACAGGAATCAAGTTAGCCAAGAATATAAGCACTAAAACAGCAAAGCAACAGAAAAACAATCGGTTGTTTCTTCGAAACAATCGGTTGTTTATACCAGTAAAGCTTAAAACATAATTTAAAAGAGTTTAGAGTAAGAGAGAGATACACCAACAGTTTATACTGGTTCACTCTTAAGCCAAGAGCTACATCCAGTCCCCAGAAAACCATTGGGTAATCCACTAAGTAATCAAACCAAATTACAACACACAAACCACCAAAGTAGTGACCTTGAACCCTTCAAGAAACACACTCCCTTTGGAAAACCACACCAAGAGTATTGATCTTGACCACCTCAAGAGCACACAACACTCATTGGCAACACAACACCAGAAATACAGTAGGTTGAGAAGGGATTAGACTTGTTCACAGTACAAACTGAAATCAATACAATTGGAATCCTATTCCGCTCTCTTTGAAAAACCTAAAGCTTGATGTGAATGTTCAAATATTAAAATCAACTTTGTCACAACTGAAAAACTCAAATTTGTTTCTCTTCCTTGTTTGAAAACATAAACAAACCATTTATATTTTCCAAAGATTGGTCAAAACAATTAATGAAGGAGCGTATTCAGTTGAAAATCATTTAAAGCACATTCAACAACCAAACAGAATTCCGTTAGGATTTTTCAAAGAAACAATCAATTGAAACCACAAAACAACTGATTGTTTGGTTTGACAGTTAAGTCAACCAAACAAAAACAGTTTTCAACCTTTTCCAAACTCCTAAGAGTAAAACAACCGGTTGATTCGACAAAACAACAGGTTGTTTTCACTTAGTTGGAAAAACACTTTATTTTCTAAAAGGTTTTAAATCACATCAGTTTTAGATTCAATAAAGGAGTGGATCACATTCTATTCTACCCAGATCCCTCCCAAAACACAGCAGCAACACCAGCCTTGCATCAAACATCTTGGATTTGGATTCTTCAAAGCACTTGATCACTCTTGATCAACATA
>Ga0123342_1007330_pt1 | contig 14638 bp, 6 predicted proteins | sample Turbeawhitnodule_FD_89960 | JGI IMG/M metagenome (GOLD analysis project Ga0123342, IMG submission 89960) | Root nodule microbial communities of legume samples collected from Mexico - Turtle bean Mexico white nodule | ecosystem: Host-associated > Plants > Roots > Nodule | place: Mexico: Nepantla...
ATTTGTGAAGATGAAGAGGAAGAAAGAGAGTTCAAGAAACTTACATTGCACAAATGGAATGCAGATGCAGCAGAAGGAGACAAACTCAGAGTGCGAACGCGAAACGAAGGCAAAGACGAGAAAGAAAGTTTGAAATTGTGTGTGGCGCGCTTCAAAATTTAGGGTAAAAAAGGATTTACAAATGCGGCTAAAGGTAAAACCGCATTCGTAAATCAAAGAATTTTGATTTACGAATACGGCTATACAAATAGCCACATTCGTAAATCAAGCGTTTTGATTTACAAGTGCGATTATACAAATAGCCGCATTTGTAAATCAAAATAATTTCAAAAATGCCACCGCGTTTTTTACGAAAGCGGGTAGCGCAAAAGCCACACTAAATAAAGTGTATCCTTTTCTTCTTTTTGCACTAGTGAATGAAAATGAAATGAAAAAAGATGAGTGAAAGGAAACTTAGGAGATGAAATTGAGAAGGTGAAACACGCCACTTGGATTGGTGATTTGCTCCAAAATAAGTGTGAACGTCGCCACTTGAGAGCTCTCAATTTCTCACAAGATAAGACATAAGTTTAGGGAGACAATGCCCACACACTCTAACACAATTTGTGTATAGTAACTTTACTCTTCATTCAACTTGTGAATACATGAGATAGGCCTCCCTATTTATAGATTTAGGAGCCTTGGAGAGCAAGTTTAAAGGGTACAAGGGTAAAAGAAAATGGCGTGCGGTTTTTAGTGTAGACTTTAGTCAAAACCGCACCTTATGCATAATTCTAGAAGCTAGGGTTTCCTTCCTACCCTAATGGACTTCTCATGGGCCCATTCTTATGTCTTCACCTCCTAATTATGCTATTTAAACCTACTTTATGCTATTCTACTATTTGGACCCCTCAAGTGAGCCCAAATTATTTACAATATTTCCCACTCATCAAGAAGACTAGCAGGAACCACTTGAGGTGCTCTGGTCCTTGTCCACTTCTCCCTCTGATGAGGTCTCTTCTTTGATATGACCTTTCTTTGTGTATTTGAACATCCTTGGTCACCTCCTTGTGGGCTTGGTTTACGTCATCAGTGGAAGGAGATATTAAAGTTTAAATATGAAGGTTTGAGAAGTTTTAAGAACACGGGATAAACAGCAAAGACTCCCTTTGGTGGAGAGACTTGAGGCGATCTGGAAGCTGGAGGCAGAAGTAGGAATTTCGAAGATTACTTTAAGTGAGAAGTTGGTAATGGAAAGACTATTAAATTTTGGGAGGACAAGTGGGTGGGTAACAATGTTTTAAAGAGTAAATTTCAGAGGATTTTATCTCTTAATGTTAACAAAGATGTAATGTTGGACCTTTGTGGGGCTTGTGTTAACAATGTTTAGATGTGGAATTTGGTTTGAAGAAGGAGTATTTTTTATTGGGAGAAAAATCATGTTAGTCAGCTTCTTGAGGTGGTGCACGACTTGTGTCCTGCTTTGGAAAATGTTGATAGGTGGGTTTGGAAAGACGACGAGTTTTTAGAGACTAAAGGGGATCGTTCGTGGATGTTTAAGGTTTTTTGGAGGATTAAGGCTTTGCCCTTGGCTCACGTTACCACATGGAGGATGTTGGAAAACAAGATTGCTACTAAGGACAATTTGGTTAGACGGTCCTTTGCTGCTTCTGTGGGGTAAAAGAAGAAACATTAAATCATTTGTTTTTTTGTTGTAGAATCATCTGGTTAGTGTGGAACCTCTGTTATGCGTGGTTAGGGTTGTTGTCGGTTGATCCTCATGACTCTTATTCACACTTCTTATAGTTCAATATGTGTAATGCAAGTGAATCTGTCAACTTAGTTTTGAGGAACGTTTGGATTGCGGTGGTAAGTGAGATCTGGTGTCATAGGAATAAAATCATTTTCAAAGATGGAGTTGTGGATCATTTAGAAATTTTCTTTTTGGCCCAATGAAGGTTTGGTCTTGGGTATCCTCTAAAATTCTCTTTGTTTGCTATTCTTATTCAAATTTGTGTCTTGATCCTTTGATATGTTTATAGTCGATTTAGTATGTTAGTTTTTATTTTAGGATGGTGGGGTGTTATTTCTTGAGTTAGGTGTAGTGTTTGGGCGTTTGGGTTGTTATTCTGTGTTTTTTCCATTATGACAAACATTTAAGGTGGTTAAGTGTTGGGGGTCAAGGTATTAATGGTATTTAGTCTCGATCCTCATGTTTGTTTGGCGTGAAAGTTGTGTTTTATTACTACTTGTTTTAGTGTTTTTTTTTTTAGGAATTTGGCTGGTTCATATTTCTTTATTATTTTTTTATAAAAAAAAGTATAATATTAAAAGTTATTACGAAGTGGACTTTAAGCCTAACTCAACCCCATAAAACCGGCTCATAGGGTTGAGGTTTGCACCCACTTATATACAATGAAAGGCTTTAATCTCTAGTCGATGTGGGATCTCCAACACAACCCCCTCACGCCGAGACTGTCAACTCGTGCGTGAGACTATATATTTTGGGTGGTCCGATAGCGGCCCGATAGCGGGTGGCACGATAGGCCCAATAAATACTCGCTAGGATAGGCTCGAAAACATGCTCTGATACCATATTACGAAATGGACTTTAAGTCTAACTCAACCCCATAAAACCGGCTCAATGGGTTGAGGTTTGCACCCACTTATATACAATGAAAGGCTCTAATCTCTAGTCGATGTGGGATCTCCAACAAAAGTGTCAATAAATAAATGAAAAAAAATTATAATAATAATTATAAAAAAATAAAGAAGAGCTCAATAGATATAATTATTTTTTAAACTATGATACGGAAGAAAAAAAATGATAATTTACATGGAATAAATTGGTAATTTAGAAAACAATCTTTACAAATTTTATACTTTCTCCTCTTCTCAGCATACCATTTTTTTTACTCAAAACTTGAGGAATCGTCTCACATCACATATATCAAATACGGACCACCCTCAACAATTAATTCAAATGAATCTTCCTTTGTAAATGATATACACCAAAATAGAGATTCATCTCTTTGAACTATTATTGTTGAAGTGTTCTAACGTAATTTTATTATAATAACTCCTTTTATATTTTCATTTAAGGGCTTTTTTACATAACAGATGCAATTTCGACAGAAAATTACATAAATAAATATATATTTTTTAAATTACCTGATTAAGTAAATCTGCTTGCAAAACTGTTTTAAAATAAAGAAATCATATTTTAAAATACAATTTCAGTTTACATCATAATTTTTTTGTCTCATACAAAGTTGTGAATGCATACACGATTTTCAATTTTTTTTTTTATGAAGTAGTGCTACCAAACACGTTTATAATATTTTTTGTTTTTTTAATTATGTAATTTTTTTTCTAAATTATGTTAAAGTCATGTTTGGTAGCACATTTTTTTTATTTTTTTAAATTATGTTTGGTAACCCATTTTTCATTTTCTTAAGTCGTGCTTGCTAGTGTGATTCTTATTTTTTTTTATTCTTTATCTGTTTTTTATGTTTTTAATTTTTATAAATTAACATAATGTAATTAATTATTTGTTCATATGGGAATTGAACGTATTAGGGTAAAATATTTTTGAATATTTAGTTCATTTAATTAAGTAATGAAGTTAATTGAATGTAATCTTAAAATTTAAAGTAGTGCTACTAAAATACATGTTACTATTGAAAAAAATTAATTGAACTGAAAAACAAAATACATATATGTAAAGAATTATTTATCATTGTTTATATGAGATATTTCTCTTATTGTGACCTTACTTGCAACAATAAAAACATTTATTTGAATTATTTTAATTTGGTTAATCCATTTCATTATGGATTCGAATAGTTATTTGACTTCCTAATTGTTTATGGTGCATGTGAGGGTCAAAAAATAAGTTATTGATTTCGGATTAGATGAAATTAAACTTTGTAAGTTTCTGTAAAATGTTTAACAAAATATAAATTAGGTTAATATATGTTAATAGTTAAAAGTAACAAGTGAAACAAAAACCAATAACATGAGAACAAATGATTCAAAGAACTTGAAATGTCATATTATCACAACACCAATATTTTAATTTGATTGTGTATGATATAGGTCGTCTTAGGAAGTCGCTATTTCTTAAATATCAAACTATGAATTTTATTAATTATAGTGTTGGACGTGATACATCTCTATTCATTTTTTCTGAGTAAGGTTGTGATATTCTCATAATATTGATGTTCTACTTGCACCATATACTCTGTCTTGGTCCCTCTTTTAAAAATTTGTTCTTTTAAATATTTTAGCAAAAACATAAATTGCTAAACAATGATACTAATTAATATTTATAGTTTATTTAAATATTTTAACAAGAACATAAAATCTCTTATTCTCCCTCAAATATGATATGCAAATTTATGTGGAATATTATAGTAAGTATATTTATATTTATATTTGAAAATAAATAAATGTCTGCGAATTCATATTCGTAGAGTAACAATTTTATATTGATAGTTGCCCAAATACTATATGTGTAAACTGTCACTTTTGTAAAAGACAAGTGTTTTTCTGTATCTTAATAATACCATTATACAATTAACTAGGATTTTTTTGGGGGAGGGGGTGCCTCTTTATGATCTTGCAACAATGCAACAGTTTATAAGAATGAAATATAAAGGAGCTTCTCAGTTTTGTTATGAAAAGATTATATTTTTAAAATATCATTTGTAAGTTTTCTTTATCAGTATATTTTAGTAAGTTGTAACTATAAAAAGAATAACACTAATTTTCATTTAAAATTAATGTATCAAATGCATGTAGATATCTAGGTCAAAAAAGTACGTGTAGTAAATGCAATATCCGTACACATTCCCATATGAATTTGTTTCTACTTGATTAAAAATTTGGGTCCATTTTCCATTTTTATCCCTTTACTTATGTAAATCAAACCGGGATATAAAAGGAATATTTTTAACATTTGGAGATACTAAAACAAGGTATATGAAATCCATAATTTTTACATATTTTATTAAAAAAAATATTTTATAATAAAAAAATGTTGTCATATCATAATTTTAAAAATACCGCTGTTAGAAAATACATTAATTAACCTTTTAATATAAATTCTTTCAAATTAAAACCAAATACTTTTTTTATTCAATTCTATGAAAATTTAAATAAAAAGAATCTATGGGAAGTGTATGTGTTTGTTCGAAAGGAGGACAATAATGAAGCCATAATATGCAGTCCTTTTCACAGCTGGGCTCGTGCGTCGCCTCGTGCACATCGTGAGGGATTCGTGTAATCACCAAAATAGGTACACAAATCATGCTGCGCTGGTTGGTTTTATCTGCAAACTCATTCAAAGCAAAGATACTCATCAACCTATATAACACATTTACATGAAGACAATGTTAAAGTTATATATATTTACCTTTTTGCGTAATATTTTGATACAATATGAAGAAAATTATAGAAGAATATAGTAACATCAATCATGAAGAAGGCAAATAGAAGTTTATTGGCATGGTTCTATAAAAGCTCATTGCAAGTGTTATAAGACAAGGACATGTTTTTACTGAAGGAAAAAGTTGAGCTGAGTGCATTATTCAACAAACGGGGTGTCAATTCATTCATTATATCCCAGAGCATGGAATCGGATGGTGACCAATCTTATCAAGAAAAATTCTTACACGTCTTTTTCTAACCTTGGGAGCATCTGAAACTAGCGAAGACACCAGCCTAGCCCAGATAAAGATTGGCACTGCACTATTATTGTTCAAAATAATAATACTCGCGTTAAATTGTACATACATAGTTTCATGGACCTCTCGTACACGTCTGTCATTTGACTCCAATGCCATTAAGTATTCATACAAATTCTCAATCATTGTGACTATGTTCAAAGTATTTTTGGAACAAAAATTCATCAAACTCGGATGCATCTGTTGTACTGTGTATATATATTTATATAGTTTACATACAAAGGATGCAACAATTGTGAGAAATATTTTCGGGCGTTTGCGACAGATGGCAATGGCACTGCGATTTTAAGGTGTGGGGATATGCGTATTTAAAGGCATACACGTGCATAGCTTTGAAGGGGGCCTTTATAGGTGTCAGGAGGCTTTTTCTACCACAACTTCTCTTTCGTGATAAGGCTACAGCATATAATCATGAGGAGTTCAATAGACTAGTCTTTTCATTGAATGCATGTGCCCTCCGGATTTTCTGCCTTCAAGTTCCAGCAATCATCCCAAGCCCAAACCCCTCTCCATCCATTTCAGAATTACCCTAGCTAAATTTCAACTTCTTTTGCCTTTCACTGTCAGAAAGCTGGCTTGTAAAATATTGTTTCTGTGTGATATAAATGCCATGCCAGAATTAACATGATGGTAAGAAAATTTACTAGTGCAGGGTAAGCAAAACAAAACTACTGGGGTAGCTTGAAATTAAAATACTTACCGCACCAGCCAGCAAGAAGCTAGGAGATGTAAAAACCATGCATTATTACAATCAAAAGGGGTGCTGTTGTCAAAGAGGAGCATGATATATAGCTTTAAGGACAATAACCTTGTCATTTTGACAGTGGCAGACCAGATATGGCAGAGTTACCACTACGAGATCCTCGGGGGTTGTACTTATAAAGTCACTTAATGGCACAAAACGAAAGTGACATTTCGTTCAGGTCCATTCTCTAGTAAAATTCTCACGCATGCTAATGTTAAATTGATCGTCTCATAACTTCTACAAAACACCCAGTTGTATGCATCTTTACTTTGGGATTTGCAGGCTAGTGATAATGTTGATAACATGCATATATGCCATTAAAAAATAAGAATCATTACACATTAAAATGTGATGTGTACTTCACTCATCCACAAATGTAACCCACCAGTGATGCTCAGTATGCTGCGTCCTTCACGAAGTCAAAGCATGAACCATAGGGTGAAGTGTAATATTCTACAGAAACCCCTAGCTACATATGTGTAATATTCTATAGAGCATGCGTAACGTGCATGCACGTCTCTTCTCCAAAACCTACCTAGAAATAGCCCTGACCCCCTAATAGATAACATTTACCACACGGGGTGAGTAAAATACATCATGCTCCAATCCTGTACGAGCGAAGTCAAAAATGGGACTGAGATGTTACGTTTTAACAACTAAAGTTGAAGGACGAGGACATAAACAGATGATTATTAAGTTGAGTAGGCCATGAAGACCTTGTGCACGGTTAGTCCCAAGTACAACATAACTTTTCAAAACCCAGATTTGACGAGAAAGCCTTCGAAGTGCTTACTTCAATTAGGCATTTAGCCTTTTAACGACAATGAATTATGCAAATGGCTTGTCATAACTAGCAACTGTTAATGAAAGTGACAGTGGAGATGACTTGCACGTTAAGAAGAAATATCTCAACAGAGAATCAGCAATGAACGAAAACAGTAACATTACGGACAACTTCCCTGTCTGCCTCCTAAAAGTAGTACAAAGATAAAGAAACAATGAACGACGAAGTCAAGAAAGTATATGTACGTGCATATGCATGTATCAACTACTAAAGTTCTAAAACCAATAAAACACCAACGTGCTTATCTTCATTTTGTAAGTGGCAGTAAGCGTTCTCAATAGAGTGAGCACTAGCAGCTTCAAACACATCACGGTTGTGGGACATTCGATATTTCAATCAATGCCATCTTTATCAGAAACACTAATCGTTACTTAATGAGTTTTCATGACTGATCTAGACACTAGATATATGTATAACCAACAAAAACAAGACTAATAATTGGATATTGGCCACGTTCTCCACTAGTGCGTGTTGGTTTTTTTCTATTTCCAATTATAAAAATGACTTCAATTCTTTCACAAAATTTCGTAATCAGAATATAAAAATGAAAGCAAATGAGTCCCTTTTGCATTAAATTGTCAAAAATATCAATTCAAAATTAAAAAAAAACAATTCAAAACCCCTCAAGTAATAAAGTTGCGTTCCCATGCCCCGTTCAATGTATTTTAGCCGGCTGATCATTCAATTCGTGTTTTCCAAAGATCAGTTTAAACAAAAGGCAGTTCTCATTGACAATGTTGAGGATGGACAAACCCACCAACAACATGATAAGGAAGTTCAAACTACCATTGAAAAAACTCAAAAACTGCATGTAAAAATCGACATTAGCGTATTCTATTGAAAAACGAAGACAATAATAGGTCTAATAAAATTCCACATAAACATATAATGTGTACACCTAAAAGACTTCTGTGGGTTATTATCTTCTATGTTTACAGGTATATCCAAAGTTCCAATCAACTATGAGCTCTCAGTTGGGAGTTGAGCGTAACAATCCCTGCACCATAAATATAAGCAGAGTTATAACTGTTCAAAACCATTCTTAATTAAAGATGCACTAGAATTCCTTATGCTAAGTCAGCTTGGCAAACCATAATAGGCAATAGAATCTAGGTTGTCAAACTCAAGATTATAAGCAAAATCATGAAGGTTTCATTTACATGTAAATTCACAAGAGTTTATTATATATAAAAACAACATTTAAAAAACAGATACAGTATTCAAACATAAGGTAAATTGGTAAATATCTATCACAGAATCATAATTAAGACACGCAAAAAGGAACAAGAAGTTGTTGGCACTAGGTTTGATTTGATGGAAACAAAACTACTACAACTGATTACCAATTGATCTGCAGAAAATGAATAATGGTAAGGGATTTTTGGCCAATTGATTAGAGCCTTAGTAAATATGTTCACTGTTGCCTTTGGAAAGAGTGCAGGGCAGAATAAAACAGGGAATGGGCCCTCTCATTTCTCTGCAAAGACTTTATGTTGATAGATTCTAGCCATTCAATACCTTTTTATCGATACAATATAATTCTATTTTAAAATATCAACGGTGAGATTGTAACATTTGACTATGCCAAGTTATATTTTTCGGAGAAGATATTCTCCCATAAAACAGTCATTTTGGATCAATTGGGACAGAAATTACATTTGACAAACTTGCAAACATCTTGACTTGAGAAGTTTGTGTGAATTTCCTTGAATTAGTCTGCTTGAGTTTACTTATAAATGAGTTTGAAAGCAAGTTAACTTGATTTCAACACTTAAAAGTGTAAAGTGGTCGACTAGTTAACTTGAGAATTGGACAAAAGTGATGACAACGGTAAATTTCCTCATCCTCCATCAAAAGGCCAATAAATCTACTTTAAGTCCTATAATACCCTCCAATAAATTGAGTCTCATTTCTGGCAACAATTGACAAAATAAACTAACACAATAAATTAATTAATGGAGCTAAGTAGTAATGTAATGCTTTTTATGAAGCAAAAACTTTTACTTGGAGCAGCACTTGAGCGGCAAATTTGGTACACAGTATGCTTCACAGTTTCTGTATGTTTATGCTGATCAGAGAGGTCTGTTTGAGCAACAGGACTTTCGGAACTTTGGTTTGTATTTCCTGGATGATCAGTTTGTTGATTAACTTTCATTGTCAACCTTCTACTTGAATCATCCATCCTTTTCATTCCATAGTCGTGCAAAGGTTCTGCAATTTGGCAGATCAACAGAAAATCCGCGCATGTTATAATATGTTTGTAAAAATCAAATCAGGAAAGGAAGATGGTTAAAAACTGACATTTTTTTGAAAAAAAAAAGGAAAAGAAGAACTGAAATCAAGTGAAAAAACAAGAAAAATGATAATTTGACAACCTTTAGAATGGTATAAACTATTGATGTGATGTGTTTAGAAATAAATATATATAATAAAGGATAAATTTGAAATTAAATGATATGAAAAAATATTAAAGTAATAGTATTAATGTGGTTGTATAAAGAATATAATTACTCAAAAAACAATCAAATTGAGACAACTCATTCGAAAAGATGTAATTTTTTAACCAGTAAAATCACGTTTGGCTGCATGTCACTGCTCATATATGAATTGTCTCAAGTAAAGATGACATCTAAAGTATTACCGAAAGGACCACAATACATACACCTCTATGACATAGTAGGACATCTTGCTAACAAGTGAGACAAGGCATCAGATTTTGTGATAAGCAAACAAATAAGCTGTACTCCAAGAATTTAAACTTGTAACGTGGGATTTCTCAATAAATATGATACTGAATAAACTAGCAAATCACTACTTTCACCGTTTCACGCATCAAGTGCCATATTGAGGATTGTTCGGATAAAAATCATAAAAGAGTTTATTTAAGGTCTTAACGAATAAGTAGTTATTGCGTAAACATCGATGTATGAGTTGTTTTTCATAATCCCTCACTCCTTAAAATAAAGATGTTCCACTTTATTCCTTAAACATTGACCTTAGGTTAGCAACCCGCTCTTCAATTCAAATATCAATCTGTAACGGCTCATCATAAAATTTGACACGAAAACTTTACAATTTTAGATGCTACAATCGCAAAGAAGCTAACACAGATTCTCTACAATAGGTAAAAATTAAAGTTGAAAACGGCAAAGAAATATTTAGAATGCAACAAGCGTACCTTTAGATGAATGGGGAAGATGAAGCAGAGGATCATACATATAATCATCAGATTTTAGATACTCCCCAACTTGTTTCCCAAAACACTGCTTCTCTTTTACAGGCTTTTGAAATTCCAACTCTGAAACGTTCAGACATCATAAACAACCACCCCACGAAACAAAACAATGGTAGTTGAAACCAAGAAATTATGAAAAATGAAGGGTAAATGTGAAACCTTTAGCAGGGGAAGCAGGTAAGGCGTTGAAAGCATGAGAGGGTAGAGGTGAGAGGAGAGGGGCATACATAAAGGTATCAGACTTAAGATAATCAAAAACCTTTTTAATAAACACTTTCATTCCTCTGCGTTTAGTGGGTTTCTTCTTTTGGACTCTCAGGCGCGCTCTCTTGTCCATTTTCTTTTCTTCAGCTTCTTCTTCGTTCTCTATGAAAATGCAACTTTGGCGTTGAAGGAACTGTAGAACTAAGTTGTCTGGCGGTTTGCAAATTTTGACAATGAGACACGTGTCCGATACCAAGGAACCGCTAGTGTCACGTGTCATGTTTGTTTGTCGCTTTTGTCCATGCAGGACACCCTCGATCTTATTGGGCCAACAACTTCCCTTTGGATCTCTGGAATATGGCAATTACTTCCTGCACCATATTACTGCACTCAATTTTAGTCTGAAAAGACGAAGATACCCTTGAATAAATAGGGTTATGCATTGCGGATTTTCTTTTTCAGAATGTTTTCAGATTTGTTTTTGAACGAATTTTATGTATTACGAATTTTTTTTTATCCAGAATAAGATTTTAAATTTTGAATTATAAATATACTTTTCCAGTATGTATTATTTTCAATTTTAAATTTTTATTTCTGAAATAAAAGACATTTTTTGAAATAAAAAATTTTGTTGGGTGCAAGTTAAAAATATTGGGTATTGAAAGAACTTGCCCTTGAATATTTATGGTCACAAAACCATAAAGGCAATATCTTCCTCCACCTTCAGTTTCTGCCTACACCTTCATAAAAGGATAGATTTATCCATAATGAAATAAAAAATTAAGTCTAAGTCTCTGTTTCTGAATTCTATATATCAAAAATATTTTTTAGAATTAAAAATAATTTTCGGATTATAAGATTTGGAAGTTAATTTTGTATTTTAAATTTCAGAATTCAGAAGCTATAATAACTTTTGAATTATAAAATTTAGAAAACAAAGTAAATTTTCAAATTTTATAATTTAAAAATTATTTTTAAATTAAAAAATAACCTTTAAATTGTAATTTTCTAAAACCAACCTTGTATTCTGATTTTTATAATTTAAAAGTTGTTTTTAATCCAAAAATGATTTTCTAATTATAAAATTTAAAATACAAATTCAGAAAAGTAGTTTGAGAATTTCAATAATTATGAAAATGGAGGAAGAAACTATGGATGTGCAGAAAGAAATTGTCAACCATAAAATAGCTAAATAACACTATATTTTCTCATGCACCCCCAAATTTTGAAAATGTCCACATTGCCTTTCTGATTTATCTTCTTCAACCTCCAAAAGCTCCATTTTGCTCACTTGTTCACTTTCAACTCTTGTTTTGGATTACTAAAGTATATTGTTGGATCACTCAAGTTTTAAACCACTAGCGAAGAAATCATAATGTCCAACTAATCATTGAATGATAATATTTTATACATTAAAATAATAAACCTCATTTGAGCATAATTCAAACAACTCAATATTCAAACTATGCAAAAATCACAATTTCTACATAAATATACGTCAAAGTTTCCAACGTAGATATTCCTCATTTTATCAATCCAAAGAAGTTAATGAATGAAGGTTAAACTAGAATGATATATAACTGATGCTAATATTAAAGTAACACATTAGCTATTAGTTAAATATGTCATATTTTATTGAAACATTATATAGTTTATCTATTGTTTGATATGCTAATAGTGATATTTTATTGGTTAGTAATATTAAAGTAACAATATAGTTACATATTAGTTATTAGTTAAAAATGTCATATTATACTCATTCTACTACATTTTGGTTCTATAACAAGTCCAAAAACTTAAATAGTTACTGATATGAATTCAAATATAACTAAAAGTAAAATTGGAAATTTAGGATTACATAATGAAATAAATTCAAAATAGTAACAATAAAAATCTGGATAAAGAAAGGTGTTACAAATAAAGTTTGATAAGCCTAAAAATGATCGTCACACGAATTAGTGGATTCTTGATAAAATCGCAAGATACAGAAAAAAATCCTAGTAGAAAAATATTTTTTCTTTAATCTGCCAAAATATTCATTATCTATTTTGAATTTCAATCGTGTAATAAATACAAATTTAGCTATAAATTTTTTCTTATTTCTAAAAAAATAAGATCAAACTATTAATATTTTAAAAAGGATCATTTGTCCCAATGTTACCATACTTAATTTAAAACAATCCATTAACAGTAATTATAATATAATTAATTTCAACAATAATTATTTTTATATTCAAACCAATAAATCAAATTAAACTTGAGTTATTTTTCTTTATGTGACATTTACTTATAATAGCTAGAAAGATTTAGAGGAATACAACAAAGTGATATAAAAGTTGGAGTAAGAGTTTAAACCGGTGTACAAAAACACTTTTCTCAACTAAAAATAAGTTTAAATACTAAAAATGAAGGGAATTATGATATTTTCATAATTAAAAAATATACATTTAAATATTGCATAGTAAATTATGATTTCTAAAGATATGATAGTAATTAGAAGTTTGAAGGAGAATTATAAATAGAGATGTTAATAAGAGACTATGCACCTTATTTTGTTTAGTCTCTCATTTGACTCGTCAAAAATAAATTCTGATTAAATGTTTTATATAAGATTTGAATGTTAATAAGTCTTACGTAATTATGAGTTGTGAACTAATGTGTATAAATAAAAAAAAAAAAAATGAAAGTTTTGTCCGAAATTATTGAAATTATAACAATTAAGAAAATTTAAAATTAATAATTTATTTTTTGTTAAAAATAAATAATAAAATATAATATAAAAAAAATATTAAAGTGGATCATGAAATAAAATTTAGATATACTATATAGATAAAATAATAAATAAAAATATTTAATTATATTCAATAAATAAATAGAAGAAGTGTTAGAAGAAAAAAAATCAAAATAAAGGAAAAACTTATAAGAAAAATAAATAGAAGAAGAGTGAGAAGGAAAAAGAAAAGTATAAGAAAAAGAGAAGGAATGGGCAGAGGCCATTAGCTTTACAATAGTGAAAATTTATGTAAGTGGGCCTGAACCTTTTATTTTATAAAAAAACAGATTTTAAGATGGTAGAAGTTATTATTGTAAAATCATTATGCAAAGTAGAAACTATTTTATGTTAGGTTGTAACAGTAGAAAAATGTTTGCTTTGGATGGTAATTTTGGTTTAAATGTTACAATTAAAAAAGCATTTTATCCTTTAAAAATTACAGTAATTAAAGACGAAAGTAAACTAAGCTAATGAACTAGATCGGCCTGAATGCACACCCTGTATCACGTGAATAATAAATAGAGGTAGGAGAAAACAGGTTGTTTTTTTTTTTTTTTATGAGCAGGAGAAAAACAGGTTGTGTGTGAATGGTAGTACTATTATGTAATAATATAAGTTATTATGTGATAAATGTTTAATTAATTTTTGAACTACTATTTATTTAATTTTGTCTCATTGTTAATAAATGATTTAATTCGATAGTTTCTTTAAATCAATGCAATTGGCTTCTTCTACCTAAATTAATAATTAAGAAAACAGTTGAACCATCCCTAAAAAAATCGCAACAAATTAAGAAAGATTATAAACTCGGTTATTAATTAGTTACAGTGAAAATTTGTCATTATATGTTGTAACGTTTAAAACTTTTTGTAACATCCCTAATTTTTTATCCATATATAATAAAGTAAAATAAACACTATCTACTTAACATATGAATATATATAACTATCTCTTAATTGTATCTAAAAAAATATCCCTCTTCATAGGAATTTTAATATATACATCAAAAGTTTTAAAAACAAACAGAGCATTCAAATTAAAATTTTCACATCCTCCAGTTGCTCACTTAGGAGCTCTATTACCTCCTGCAATCTCGTCTGCTCCCGTGTAC